>Ga0315548_1000114_pt1 | contig 71198 bp, 60 predicted proteins | sample SalMarSW160110MG_2_FD_202540 | JGI IMG/M metagenome (GOLD analysis project Ga0315548, IMG submission 202540) | Salt marsh sediment microbial communities from the Plum Island Ecosystem LTER, Massachusetts, United States - Salt Marsh Sediment SW1601-110 ... | reverse complement strand
GCCTTTCAGGATTTATACCGGCGTGCTACTCAAATTTCTCCGCGCCAGCGGAATTAAAAGAGCACCGCCGCAATCACGCTCACCGCAGGCCCGTCAGAGCCCTTGAGGACGTGAAAGCTAAGCGATGCTCTTTCTATAGCTTACGAGAACGCCGCTCTCTTGTGCTTACCGCACAAAATAGCTGCGGTGCCCCCGTAAAAGAGAGCACCGAGCCTTCCAAACGTTCCTCATTTACAAACTGACGGTTTGCAGTGAAACGTCTGAAATCTCAGTGATTCAATTTTAGTGGCGGTTATCTCTCCGCCGGTTATTAAAATACTCTATTGAGATATAATCTGCCAAGGGAATTTTAGGAAAATATAGAAGGTTTTAAGGAGGGAGGTTTTTGTTGAATCCGGCGAGGCCGGTTTATAGAAACAAGCTACAGATATGCTGCGAGAAAGTTTTATTTAGCGTGTAGCGTTCAGCGGATAGCGTACAGGGAAAGAAAATTAAAGATTAAAAATCAAAGTGAAAAAATACAGAGCAAAAATTAAAAATGTTTTTTCAACAGCCACAATGGCCCTGATTTGAAAGGTGACTGTTTTTACTTAAATTCACAACTTAAATTAATGATTCCCCACTAATTTTTCTTTGGAGGACTAACTGGTGGAGGTGGGGGTGGACCAGGTTTTTTTCTAGTGGGTGTTGGTACATGCCGTCCTGGAATTTTTGGGGGCGGAGGCGTTGGTGGAGGTTTGGGTGTACTTGGTTTCTGAGGTATTGGTTCTTTGCTCATTTTAACTTCCCTTAAAATTTTCGATATTTACAAAGATAAATGTTGCGAGTAAGAATAGACCAATTATAAAAAAAATTAGAGCAAGGATGTTTGCGACTTCAGTGGCTTCACTCCAAACATTTTTTTTGTTATTCGTCTTTTTACTTTTTTCTTGTCTAGCATCGAGAGAAACTATTTCTTGTGCATAAGCTTTTCTGCAAACATGAAATCCTAATAGCAGGATTATAATTGATAAGCCAAAACATGCCCAACTTATAACAAGAATCCATTTGTATTCGGGGTGTGTAACTATATCTTTAATAAAAGTCATGGAGATGCCTAATGCACCTCCAGATAGTGTCAATAAAGCTTTATCGAAATCCTCTGCAACTTTGAATTTTGAATTAACAAGTCCTTGTCTGTAATCCAAGTACATTTTATGTTGCTCGTGCTCTTGCCATTTGTTGTCATCAGGTTTTTTGTCCAAAGTTTCCTCCGTTGGGAAATTTTAAGCCAGTTTGTAGGCGATTTGTTCATCGAGGATGTCTTTGACGGTAAGGGCGATGATGGTCTTGCCGGTCTTTTTGAAAAATGTTTGTATCTCAGACATAGCATCCTGCGAATAGCCGAATGAGACGAAGAATCCTTTTGAGCGGTCGTGCGTTACCATCATGCCCTCGAAATCCCTGATGTCTGGTGAGCCAACCTTGTCTTTCTGCTTGACCTGAATAGGATACCATACATCCATAAATTCCAATTCGCCTTTTTCTTTCTTCGGCACGGCAGAGACGGGATAAATACGGCCATCAATACCCATATCGCCGACCTTAGCGACATTCGGGACACCGCCGAGGGCGATAACGGCCCAGTTCTCAAATTCAAAGGGCGGGATTTCTCTAAGCTGTTTTTCGCTCCACGGCAGGTCACGGACGACAAAGCCACGGCCGATTCGCCAGAGTTTTTCATCTTCTTTCATTTTGCAGACATCGCGGAGACGCTTTGCCATAACACGGCAGGCAGTCGGCGAAATATCAATACCAATCCATTGCCTGCCGAGATTTTCAGCGGCAACGAGAGCAGTACCACAGCCACAAAATGCATCGAGAACAATATCGTTGGGATTACTACTGGCATTAACTATGCGGTCGAGCAAAGCAAGGGGTTTTTGGGTAGGATAACCTAAACGTTCCGCAGCTTGGGCTTGTACAGGCGGGATGTCAGCCCAAATACTGTCAACGGGATTCCCTTCCTGTTCATCTAAGTAACGTTTCAATGCGGGAACAGCACCAGCTTTGGTTTGGATAACAAGACCTTTTTCATAAGCCTCTTGCATACGTTTCTTTGTCCATCGCCATACACGTTTAACGCCAAGAAATTCATAGGTAAGATTAGGTCTGTCTTTATTGGGATTTGTCAAATCAGCTAACCGATAACAGCGGCCGGTTTCAGGTTCAACATACTTATAAAACGCCTTTATATACTTCTCATCATGAGGGAGATATTGACGGTTAAACGTATAATCATTGCTTTTGGTGTAATAAAAGATTGTATCATGGTCGTTTGGAAAAGAACGGAAAGCTAATCCTTTGGCATTAGTTCGACGCCAGATTATTTCTGTTTGAAACTGGTTTTGGCTAAAAATCTGGTCGAGCATAATTTTGACGTAGTGAGAGGCGTGCCAGTCGCAATGATAGTAAAACGAGCCGGTTTTCTTCAGGACGCGGTGCAGTTCAACGCAGCGAGGCCGCATAAAGTCGATGTAGGCCTGCGTTGAGGCGTGGCGGTCTTCGAATGAGCGTTTTTCCTTTGTCTCGCCCCAGAAGACCTCATAATTGCGATTAGAGTTAAAAGGCGGGTCGATATAGATAAGGTCAACGCATCCATCGGGGAATTTTTTCAACTGGTCAAGGTTATCACCGCAATAGATTACCCGAGTGTCGATTAAAGAGGATGGTTTTCCCGCCGGAACTGCTTTTGCGGATGCTTTTTTGGATTTCGCCGCCTTCTTCTTTGCCATATACTGTAAGTATAATCCTTATTCAATAATTTACAAGAGGGTGTTTGGAGCGTTGGATGCGAAAGAAACGAAAAACAATCATTTATTTCAAGACAACGGCAACTCTCTCTCCCCCTCAGCCAAATCAAGCCCGACAACTCAAATTTCCCCTTTTTCTCAAAAAATCACCCCTTGTCTATCGTGGTAACTACGGGATTTTGGGGTATTTTGGAAAAAATCAGAATTTTTTATCAATATTTAACCCACCTGCTACGTCCTTAACTAAAAAAGATGCTTGCTTATTTTGTCTGGTCGGTGAGAGGCAAATAAAATGAAGGCCTAGCCGTTGACACTGAAGTTGGCGGCTACGCCCTCACCGATGAAAAAAAGTATTGTTTTTAGCTCCCGCGGCAAAAAACCTCTGTCTGCCCTCGAATGTCTTAGTCGGGGGTTAATTTAGGCAACTCGCCCCCGGCGTCCCGAGCGCATCCGAGGGATCTACCCAAATATTTCTCTTACTGTACGCCGTACGCTGAACGCTGCACGCTAATTTCATTTTTCTGAAATTTTCCAATTTTTTCAAACGTTTTGCACCAACTTTCGAATATTTCTACTCATTTTTTGTCTATTTCTATACAATTTTCGATCGTTTCTATATGGTTTTCGAACGTTTTCCAATATTTTCCATCATATGCTCATAAACCAGCGCCGTTACCCCCTTTCGAGCCGTTTTACGAACTTAAAAAACCCCGAAATGCCCTTATTCTGGAACCGCTACCCCCATTTTTGACCCAAAAACCCACATCCCCCCAAAAAAATGAAATTAATTCATCCCCCTCACAATTTTTAATTTTAATTATTTTGCAGTTTTGTAGGAGTACTTATATGACACAGGACAGCCAACGCCCAAAGCAAATCCTTTTTTGCAACCACTTTTGTTTCATACCTTTCATTTATCGGTATAAGATGAACATTTTGTTCCGTGCTTCTTATGAGTTTGCAAGTGACTCCTATTTGTTTTGAAAGACGTACAACCCCTATTTGCCCCTGTGCCGCCGGCACCGATGGGCTTAATATTACAACGTCGCCATCGTTTATCCTGGGCGACATACTATCACCATCAATATGTAGCGCAAAACTATCGGGAAACAGCTCAAAAACCTCTTCACACTGGACAAATTCCACTATTTCATTCTGCTCTTGGCCGCTAACCTGAATCAAATTTGCCTGCCACTTTTCAATACCTTCCACTAATGGTAAAGCCTGCAAATCAATCGACACCTTACCGTCAGCAGATGAAAGAATCGTTTTACCGATATGTTTTTTCACCAGTTCATCAAGCTCGGTAACAGCCTGCTTCGGCTTTGGTAGAATCTCTTTGTCCCAAAAATGAATAATGCCGGCGGCTGTTCTGCCGAGCACTGGTATCCAGCTGGGCCGAGCCGATTTAACCGGATGTATTTCCGGATAAATTTCTTTTTCAAAGACTTTTTTCTCGCATAGCAACTCAAAAAAGGCTGAAATCGGTTCTTCCCACTTAGGGTTCACCTTTAATAAGTTATCTAATTTTTGAAAAAGCGACTTATTTGACCCAAATGTGAATATTTCAGGCTCCTTTATGTCTGTTTTTGGTGTTTTTTTGCCGGTTAACAACCAATTCAAATCAGCCCCTGTGACCTCAGAGATTTTAAGCAGTATTTTGAGCGAAGGAATACGGTTATTTTCGTAATAGTTGTATGTAGAAGCACTTATGCCTAAAGATCGGGCGAATTTGCTTTTACCACGAATGCCTGAATGTTGCTCTCGAAGATGTATGATTCGTTCGATTATCGCCTTTTCGTCAAATATTTTCATAATATTACAAAAAAGAAGATATTTTTCTTGCAATAGTTCGCATATGCGATAGATTTCTATGAAAGTTTATTCTATGGATATAAAGTTTAGGCACAAATACGAATTTTGTCAATAAGGAGATTATAAAAAATGACAAAATCTGAAAGAAAAATGAAGAAGGGGTCAATGCAAGCAAAAAGAGAGAAAAAAACCCAAAAAACCATACAAATCCAAACAAAAGCAGCTGAATATACAGACTGCCTTTTAGAATTACATAAGCTGCAAGGAACATTACTGACCAGGTTAAAGAGAGAAGTTTAGGCAGATTAGACGGATGCTTACAGAGATTGAATTAAATTTTCAGCCAAAGAACTGTTTACGCATAAGCGAATATTAGCTTTTTATAGATTTGAGATAACAAATTTTTTAATTTTCGTAAATGCGAAAGAGTATTATTTGTAAATTAAATAAAATGAAGAATCTGGTGAATAAAAATTTCATAAAACTGCTTAAACGGGGGCAACGGCGCTAGTTTATTAGCAAACGTTCAAAAATATTCGAAAACGTTCAAAAACCATACAGAGACATTCAAAAAAGTATATTTGAAAACTATGAAATATATAAAAGCTGATATGAAATATTCTAAAATTTCACAATAGATATTCGATACCGGGTGCTGGGATGCTCGTGGCGGATTTTGAGTTGAACAACTTAAAAAAATTTCAAAGATGTAGACCAAAGGTAATATCCAAGGTACTTAGGTTTTCTTGAATTTTAGTTTCTTTAATTAGGAGACTTATCATTTTCCTGAGTAAAGCTGTTATATTAAAGTAGCAGAGAGGGCAGGGAGGATTTCACTTGATTTTTTTCGTCAGGTATGGTATAATTATGTGGTCTTGGGGATATGTGCGATAAGGATTACGGGAGCCAAGATATGAAAAAGTGGATGGTTTTAATTGCAATTCTTTTTCCTGCGACGATAACCTACGCTAATCCAACGGCTATGCCCAATCCATTGAGCTGGGTAAAGGCCGTCATTTTTTACGGTTCGTGCTTCGGAGTAGAGGTTCTGCTCATCACAACCATATTATTCTTCTGCCATATGGCAGTTGTTCCATCACTGATAGTGTTATTTATAGGTAACATTTTGATGTATTTTTTTATATTTCGGCCGGTTCTTTCGGCAACAGGGAACGTGCTTACCTCCGAGGTGGTGATAATTACGGTCGAGGGAACTTTTATAAAAATACTAAGCTCGTTCGATTCCTTTCGATTGGATGATTTCAAGGGATTGAAATGGATAACCGCATTTATAATCGCAATGGTGGGCAATTTGCTGTCATACTATTCAGGCATTGTAATTGTCGGTTGATTATCGGTGGAGTTTTTAGTGTTAAGCTTTGAGTTGGAACTGATTAGCGGGAATATTATCCCTGATTGTGGGTGGGAAATAAAGAGACCGCAAAAGTCAAAAACATTGCTAATATTATTTTCAGCCGGGATCTGTTCATAATTTTCATCAGCCTTTTCTATAATTACTCTCTTTTTCACTACTAAATTCTTATTTTTCATCCTAATTAATTGTATCATTTTCTAATTTCCCATTTTCTATGATTCTCATCAATATGTTTAAAACGCCAATGGTCAAAGATTTTTTCGGGAACGTACATGGTGATTTTATTCGGATCGAAGGTGATAGTATATTCACATTCGGTATATGGAAGAACTTTGCCGGAGCGAGTGCCGTGTAGAATAGGACATGAATACAAGTTTGACCTTTCCGGTAGAAAACCAGTTGAAACCATTTCCTCCAGACTTGTTGGCAACTTACCATACTTAGCTACGTATGATGAGATAGCACTACTAAATTTCATCCTCTTGACCCTGGAAGCTTCTTCCCAAAGTATGCTGGGCTTTAAGAAATAATTCCAGAATAGATATGAAAGGAGAACTATAATAACTATTGTTAAAATAATTACTGGTAAAATGATTTTCTTAAATTTCATATTTTAAAACCCATAATTCATCGTATAACTGCTGTCTTTTCGGTATGTATCAACAAATATTTTTCATCAGCCTTTACTGATTTATCAAAGTAAATTTGCCCAACCGATTATTATTTGTCTATCAGACTGTTCTGGAAGTCATATCGCTGTTTTTATATCTGTAATGAGCCATCCACACAACTACATTTATACCGGATAAACGAGCATCTGTCAATACGGTAATTGTGCTGCTTGACAAACGGAAAGCAATGTTGTTAGAATCTTTCTTTCGATTACTATTATATTAACTTAACAGACTGGAGAAAATCATGGCCAAAGCAACAGCACGTCACATCTTAGTCGAAACAAAAGACCAATGCGAAGAGATAAAGAAACAAATCGAAGATGGGGCCGACTTTGCGGAACTGGCGAAGGAACACTCCAAGTGCCCATCCGGTAAAGAGGGAGGAGAGCTGGGGGAATTTACGCCTGGACAAATGGTCGAAGAATTCGATGAAGTTATCTTCGGAGCAGAGGTTGGAAAGATTCACGGCCCTATAGAGACACAGTTCGGTTTTCACCTGGTTGAAATTACCAGCAGAACCTAATAATGAAAATGAGGGTTGCGGGGAGTACACTGAAAATCAATTCGCATCTCGTTGATTGCAGCCGAGAGTTTCACAGTGGCCGAAGTATATAGGCATAAAAGATGAATTTCGGGGTGACGCGGAAGAAGCAGGATGAACTCGAGAAAAGAATGGCGGCGCTGGGACTGCGTGAAGCGGACCTAGAGGAGAAATATATTCGTTCATCAGGGCCGGGCGGACAGAACGTAAATAAGACGGCCAGCTGCGTTTACCTTAAGCATATCCGAAGCGGGCTGGAAGTTAAGATGCAGCGCGAGCGGTCGCAGGGGCTGAACCGCTATTATGCACGAAAACGCCTGTGCGAGCTGCTCGAAGAGCAAAAAACAGACGGTAAAAGCCCGGCGGCATTAAAGGCTGAGAAGATTCGGAAACAGAAACAACGCCGTAAACGTCGAAGCAAAGCAAAGAGAAAAATTCGCAGGAACAAGGATTAGTTTGGAGTAGTTTGTGGCAATTGTGGACAAGGATTTGAAAAACAAGACGCTCAGCGAGCTCGAGGATATAGTCGAAGATTCTGACCAAAAGAAATACCTGGCCAAATACATTTTCACGTTTATTCACTGCAAGGGCGCCGCTGATATATCAGATATAAGCACATTAAGCAAAACCTTTCGGGTAGAGCTGGTGAGGCAGGGACACTATATCTCTCATCTGAAAACGGCGCGGAAACTTGCCGATTCGGAGGGGACAAAAAAATATCTTTTCGAGTTAAGCGACGGCGAGCGAATCGAAACAGTGCTTTTGTTTGACGGCAAACGCAAAACGCTGTGCGTTTCGACACAGGCGGGATGTTCGATGAACTGCGAATTTTGCGCAACTGCGAAACTGAAATTTAAGAGAAACCTTACAGCGGCGGAGATAGTCGAGCAGGTGAACGTCATCGAAGAAGACAGCGGCAAGATAAACAACGTTGTTTATATGGGGATGGGTGAACCGCTGCAGAATTACGAGGCGGTTCTGAAATCCGTGCGGATACTGAATCACCCGGACGGAAAAAATATCGGTATTCGACACCTGACAATCAGCACGTGCGGAGATGCGGAGGGCATTCGAAAGCTGGCGAACGAAGATATTCGTCCGCGATTAGCGGTATCGCTGAATGCGCCGGTCGATGAGCTGAGAAGCAGGATTATGGCCATCAATAAAAAGTACCCTATTGCAGGACTATTCGCGGCAGTGAAGGACTACCAGAAAAAGACAGGTGAACGCGTGACTTTCGAATATGTGCTGATAAAAGGATTAAACGATTCGAAACTGCACGCTCAAATGTTAGCCAGATTGGTGCGGCAGGCGAAATGTAATGTGAATCTTATCGAGTATAATCCTCATCCACATTGCCGGTACGAGGCGAGCGACAGGGAAGCGATAAAACGGTTTACGCACGTGCTGGAGGAGGCAGGCGTTGAAACAACCATCCGTTTTAAGAAAGGGCGCAAAATAAAGGCAGCATGCGGGCAGCTGGGGGCCGACCTGGTCAAGATGTAACGCTGCCGGCCTTCGACTTTAAACAACAGGTCAAATATCACTTGACTAATCAGGTCTGCGTTCATACACTCATCTCTTTATTTAATCGGTATTCAGGAAATTTTTCCGAATGGAAGAGGCAATTACAAAAGCAGGTGCCCTGATTGAGGCGATGGAGTATATCCGGCAGTTTCGCGGCAAAATAGTAGTCGTGAAATTAGGCGGCAGCATTCTCGACGAGACGTGTATGCAAAAGAAGCTGTTAACGGATATAGCGTTTATGGCGACGGTCGGGATACGGCCGATTATCGTGCACGGCGGCGGAAAGGCAATTACAAAGGCGATGAACGAGGTCGGCCTTGAAGCGGTCTGGGTGCAGGGACTGCGATATACCGATGAGCGGACGCTGACAATAGTCGAGCATACGCTTGCGCATAAAGTTAATACGCCAATCTGCGAGACGCTCGGTGAGCTGAAGTGTAAAACGATGGGACTGCATTCGCTGAGCAGCTGTGTATTGTTTGCGGAGGTCCTGCGATTGGCCGGTGAAAACGGACGAAAAGTCGACCTTGGATTGGTCGGCGAGGTTACCGAAGTAAGTTCGGAGCTGTTAAAGACGCTTTGTGCCGACGGGATTATACCTGTGATTGCGTCGGTGGCGAAAGACCGGACGGGCGGAAGATTAAACGTCAACGCCGACAGCGCAGCGGGCAAGGTCGCAGGAGGGGTAAGCGCCGAGAAGCTCGTCGTAGTGAGCGATACGCACGGCATACGAAGGGACATCAACGACCCTGAAAGTAGGGTGTCGAGTCTTAATGAGTCACAAATTAAGGAGATGATTGACGCCGAGATTATCGGCGACGCGATGCTGCCAAAGGTCGAGGCGTGTCTGAAGGCGCTTGAGGTGGGTGTCAAGAAGACGCATATTATCGACGGCAGGATTCCTCATTCGCTGCTGTTGGAGATTTATACCGACAAGGGAATCGGAACGCAGATAATAAAGAATTAAGAATTGAGATTGCCTCGTCCGCCTTTGGCGGACTCGCAATTACTGACAGTGAGATGTGAATTATGACTACGAAAGAGACCATCGATTTATTTGATAAATATGTTATCGGCAATTATCCGCGTGTGAAGCGCGTGATTGTCAAGGGTGAGGGCTGTTACTGCTTCGACGCAGATGGCAAAAAAATCCTCGATATGTTCCCGGGCTGGGCAGTTAGCGGGATAGGTCACTGCCATCCGAAGGTTGTTGCGGCGATTCGCAAACAGGCGGGCGAACTACTACATATCGATAATACTCTGTACTCTGAGCCGCAGGGTGTATTGGCGAAGCTTCTAAGCGAGCGGGCATTCGGCGGAAAGAGTTTTTTCTGCAACAGCGGGGCCGAGGCGAACGAGGCAGCGATGAAGCTGGCACGGCTGTATACAACGAGTGAGAAATATAAATTTATCACGGCTGAGGGCAGCTTCCACGGGCGAACATTTGCGACAATGACTGCAACAGCACAGCCGAAGCACCATGAAGGTCTGCTGCCGCTGCTGCCGGGATTTGTTTACGTGCCGTTCAATGACATCAAGGCGCTGGAGTCGGCTTTCGACGATGAGGTTGCGGCGATTATGGTTGAGCCGATTCAGGGTGAAGGCGGTATAAATGTCGCTACTGCGGAATATCTACAGGCGATTCGGCGTCTGTGTGATGAAAAGGGAGCGGTTGTGATTTTCGATGAGGTGCAAACGGGAATCGGGCGCACCGGCAAATGGTTCGCATATCAGCACTTCGATGTCGAGCCGGACATTATGACAATGGCGAAGGCGCTCGGCGGCGGTATGGCGATAGGGGCTATGATGGCCAAAGAGGAAGTGGCGGCGAAGCTGGTTCCGGGTAAACATGCATCGACATTCGGCGGCAACGCCATAGCGTGCGCGGCGGCAATTGCAGTTATCGAAGCGATAGAAGAAGATAATCTGCTGGAAAATGCGGTGCAGGTCGGCCGATATGCAAAAGAAAAACTCGAACAACTAAAAGAGAAACACCCTATTATAGACCATGTTCGCGGTATTGGTTTGATGATAGGCGTTCAATTGACAGGCCCGGGCAAAGAGATAGCTGATAAATGTTTAGAGAAAAACCTGAGGATAAACTGCACTCAAGGCAGCGTTCTGCGGTTTATGCCGCCGATGATTGTTAATAAAGAAGAAATCGATAAGGCGATTGATATTCTTGATAGTGTCCTGACTGAAAGCGGAAAATGAAAAATTTTCTCTCAATAATCGATTGTTCGACGGAAGAATTGAACACTCTGCTTGACTTAAGCACCTCTCTCAAGAAATTGTATAAAAGCGGTGGACGGGATTTGTGTCTGGCGGGCAAGGTGCTGGCAATGCTTTTCGAGAAGCCGAGCCTGCGGACGCGAATCAGCTTCCACGTTGCAATGACAGACCTCGGCGGCAGCGCGATTTACGTAAAGCCGGAAGATATCGGCGGAATCGGCAAGCGCGAGCCGGTCAAGGATATGGCAAGGGTCCTCAGCCGATATGTGGACGGCATAATGGCACGGACGTTCGAGCACAGCGTTGTTGTCGAACTGGCGGAATTTGCGACGGTGCCGGTGATAAACGCGCTTACGGACTGGTCTCATCCCTGCCAAGCGATGGCGGACGTGCTGACGATAAAAGAGCATCTCGGCCGATTAGACGGCGTTAAGGTTGCGTATATCGGGGATGGTAATAATGTGGCCCGGTCTCTGGCGTTTGGATCGGCAAAACTGGGGATGAAAATGGTTATTGCGGTACCGGCTGGTTATGAACTCGACGACGAGACAATAAAAACAGCTAATCAAATATCAGCGGAGAGCGTTCAGCAGGTAAATAAGCCGGAACAGGCCGTTGGCGGCGCTGATATTATTTACACCGATACCTGGGTGAGTATGGGCCAGGAGGATGAAAAGAAAAAACGTATCGAAGATTTCAAGGGTTTTCAGGTCGACACAAAGTTAGTCAAATTGGCACCCAACGCCAAGATTATGCACTGCTTGCCGGCTAATCGTGGCTTGGAAATCGGCGATGAGGTTGTCGAGTCGCCTAACTCGATTATCTTTGACCAGTCCGAAAACCGCCTGCACTTCCAGCGTGCACTGCTAAAGAAACTACTGAGCTGATGTAATACTGATTCGATGGAACGAAAAATTCTGGTAGCTACTACAAATCCAGGGAAGATTGCCGAGCTGAGGGCGATGCTGGATTTAGATGTCGAATGGGTCGGACTTGCGGAGTTTCCAAATATAAATGAAGTAAAAGAGGACGGTGAAACGTTCGCAGAGAATGCACGCAAAAAAGCTGTCGGTTACGCTAAGCAGACAGGGCTTTGGACGCTGGCTGACGATTCAGGACTGATGGTCGATGCACTTGGCGGTCAGCCGGGAGTGAAAAGTGCGAGATTTTCAGGTGCAAAAGAAAAAAACAGAACGCTGCTCGACCATAAGAATATGGCCAAGGTGCTGACACTGCTTGAGGCAGTGCCGAAGGAAAAACGAACGGCGAGGTTCGTTTGCCATTTGTGCCTGGCAAGTCCTGAGAGGATTTTGATTGAGACGGAAGGAAAACTCGAGGGATTCATTGCTGAAAAGGAAGCCGGGACCAACGGGTTCGGCTATGACCCGATTTTCTTTGTGCCGCATTTGAATAAAACCGTAGCGCAATTGACCCGCGAAGAAAAAAACGCAATTTCTCATCGCGGCAATGCTATTCGAGAATTAAAACCACTGCTGGAGAAGCTTTTATGGACGGGCTGAGAAGGGGGAAATTGATTTTTTCTTGACAGTTCTGCAATCTGTTTGTATTTGTCCATTTTTAAGCTAAACATTGCTTTGAGAAAAATAAAAAGATATAATCTGGTTAGCTGATATACTTACCAATTTATTTAAACTGTATCCTAATGGAGACCCGCAATAAAACAATACAAAAGGTTTTCTGGTGGGTGCTGTTATCAGCTATCTTAATTGCTATTGTGGAGGCACGCGGTGGGGTAGAAATAGAAACAAAAACAGAGTTACCGAGAAGGGGACTGCTGAGAAGAATACCTTCTTGCGATGTTATTTTTCGCGAAATACAAAGTTCGATCGAACAAAGCATAGAAGAACCACTTCTTCGCAAGGCTGTAAGATTTCATAAAGATGGAAATGTGCTCTTTGTTTATTTACATCCTGCAGGTACACCGTTAGAGTTTTATTACAGCCCTGAAAAGAAGTTAACTGCGTACGCAAAAACATCGGGAGCAGGTCCGGGTTTTCATGCTTTTGTTGTTGAATTGCTTAAAAATATCGAAGGAAAATGTGGATTCGAATGGCGATGGGATGTCTTTAGTGAGTCGAAATATTATCAGATTGGGGATTTTAGTGCACTGCAACATGATATGGCTGTATTACTTAAAGCAATTTCAAATCATATCTCAAAATATGAAGAAGGAGTAACAACTTTTTCATTGAACTGGCCAATTAATTATCCTTATCCGATAGAAAAGTGTTTTACTGTCTATCCAAAAGGAAAGTTATCTAAAGAATGGTTTTCTGCACTCGCTGACGCCAATGAACAAATTGTCAAAACGATAGCTGCTGAATATTATCCATGGTGGGACAAAGAACTAAACGCGCGTTTTTGGTGCAATTATGGATTAGTTCTCTGCTGGTTTGAGATACCCTGGCATGTTCCCAACAATGACCAAGAAGAGCAAATGTATCAGCTTGCTATCGATTGCTTCAAAAAGGCAAAAGAAATCAATCCCGATATTGAACTTCCGGTTCAGGAAATTGAAGAATTAAAAAATTTGATTAATAGGGCCCACGCCGGGGATTTCGATGTCGTTCCAAAAGTTGATGGTATAGGTTTTAGGCAACATTTAATGAAATTCAAGGGTACAGGTGCATGGACAATTGAAATACCTGGTTACTACTATATAACAGAGCAGGACGAAGGACAAACTGTTGTTTTCTGGTTTGCAGACCGTGCGGTTCATTTTAGCTCGCTTCAAATTGAGCCTGAAAAAGGAAAGGTTTTTACAAAAGATGATATTTTAGATCAATATGATTCAGATAAGTCTAATGACAAGGAAATCATAGAATTCGAGAAAGATTATCTTAAAGGACGTGCAGAAATCAGCTTAATAGAAGAAAATGACGAAAAATATCTGCAATTAACTGGACGTATGGCCTGCGGCAGCGGCGGTAATACACTTGCAATAATAATTATAACCAGTATGAATCTTAAAGATAAAGATTGGATGGTTTCTACATTTAAAAGTGTTTCTTATCCGGAGCCTAAACCATAAAGGGTGGCAACAATCAGCGATCAAAACCGTTTTCCCTTGACTTTTGGTATCTCTGTTTGTATTTGTCCATTTCCAAATTTTGTTAAGGAACGGCCGACTAATACTCGATAAAAGGGTATTTAGTAATTTAAAAACAAGTTTTATTATGCCAAAATCCAATAATAAGAAATCTTTGGTGATTGTGGAATCGCCGGCGAAGGCGAGAACGATAAATAAATATTTAGGCTCGGGATTCGAAGTAAAAGCATCAATGGGACACGTACGAGACCTGCCTTCGAAGGGCCTTAGCATTAATATAGAAAATGATTTTGAGCCGACCTACGAGATAACCAAGGGCAGGAAACGGACAGTAATGTCCCTGAAGGCGGCAGCGAGGCAATGCCGGGACCTTTATCTGGCAACGGACCTCGACCGTGAGGGCGAAGCAATCGCCTGGCACCTGGCACAGGTTTTGGGGGTGCCTGAAGAGAGAACCTACCGCGTGATTTTCAATGCTATAACGCAATCGGCGATAAAGCAGGCCTTCGATAAGCCGGGCAGAATTGATATGGACAAGGTTATGGCACAGCAGGCGAGGCGTATTCTCGACCGAATAGTCGGCTATCAGATAAGCCCTCTGCTGTGGAAAAAAATCGCCCGCGGACTTTCCGCAGGACGAGTTCAGTCTGTCGCGGTCAAAATAATTGTCGAAAGAGAGAGGCAAATCCGTGCTTTCAAGCCGAAGGAATACTGGCTTATCCCGGCGGTCTTCACATCCGATTTGCAAAGTGATTACCACCAAAAATGGCGAGATTTTAGTAAGCCAAAAACTGAAAGCGATAAGCCCCCCACCATCGTGGAACAAAACAAATGGCTTACAGAACATAATGCTTTTAAGGCGGAACTTGTCAAGATAGGTGATGAGAAATTCTCTGCGGCCACAAAAGAAGAGACAGAGAGGATATTCGGTGCATTAAAGGATGCGGAGTTTAAGATCGCCGCCGTAGAGAAGAAGGAATCGGTATCGCATCCGCCTGCTCCTTTTATAACATCGACACTTCAGCAGACGGCTGCAAATCAATTAGGCTTTGCAGCGAAAAGAACTATGCGGGTAGCGCAGCAATTGTACGAAGGTATCGATTTGGGGTCGATGGGCCGTTTGGGCCTTATTACCTATATGCGAACAGACAGCACACATCTGTCCGGTGAAGCTATAAAAGAAGTACGTAATTATATCGGCAAGCACATCGGCGAAAACTATGTGCCGGAGAAAGTGAATGTTTATGCCTCGAAGAAAGGGGCACAGCAGGCACACGAAGCCATCCGGCCGACAGATATTGACTTTACGCCGTCCGACATAAAGCAGTTCGTAACGGCCGAGCAATACAAACTCTATGACCTTGTGTGGCGGCGGTTCGTGGCGTGCCAGATGGCGTCAGCGAAGTGGGAGCAGACAACTCTGGATATCACGGCGCAGACGTCGTCCGGGCAGTGCCGGTATAGAGCCACAGGGCGGGTTCCGGTCTTTGATGGCTTCAGCAAAATCTGGGGAACTCCGTCAAATCAGCAGCGATTACCTGCTTTGAAACAAGGCCAGGATTTGGCGGTAGTGGATATAAAGGCCGAACAGCATTTTACCAAAGAACCTGCTCGATATACAGAAGGGGCCTTAGTAAAGGCCCTCGAAAAAGAGGGCATCGGTCGGCCAAGCACCTACGCATCAATTATCAGCACCGTTCAGGAGAGAGGTTACGTCGAGCAAATAGAGAAAAAATTCTTCGCCACCGACCTCGGTGAGGTGGTTACCGATAAGCTCAATGAGTACTTCCCGAGAATAATGGATATCACCTTCACCCGCCATATGGAAGAGCAATTAGACAAGATTGAAGAGCAGCACCTCGACTGGCTCGGTGTTCTGAGAGAGTTTTACGGCCCATTCAAGCAAAACCTCGAGACAGCAACGGCGGAGATGAAACATGCCAAAGCAGATGTCTCGCCCAGCGAATATAAATGCCCCGACTGTGAAAAGCCGCTGGTTTACAGATTCGGTAAAAACGGCAGGTTCCTGAGTTGTTCAGGCTACCCGCAATGCAAATTTGCCTGCCCGTGCGACAAAGATGGCAAGATGGTTGAAGAAAAGACAAGCGAGTATAAATGCCCTGTCTGCGACAAGGCGATGGTCTATAAGAGCGGCCGGTTCGGTCCATTTTTGGGCTGCAGCGATTATCCGAACTGCAAAACGATTCTTAAGATAGATAAGCAAGGAAATGTTCTTCCACCGAGAAAACCCCCTGAGCCGACTGGAATAAAGTGCTACAAGTGCAAGGAAGGCGAGCTGGTAGTGCGAGAGAGCAAAAAAGGTCCTTTCTTAGGATGCAACAGGTTTCCTAAGTGCAGAACCATCGTCAGCATTAAGCAATTGGACAATCTAAAGCAGTTGCAGTCGGCCGGTCAATGGCCACCTAAAACACCCGAGGAAGCCGACCAAATCCTTGGAAAGAAAAAATCGAAAGTTAAAATGTCGGGCAGCCCTTGAGGATAACAGAAAATATCCTTTTGTGCATCTTAACAAGTTAAAAAAAAGAAATTTTCAAACAAAATTGGTTTTTAGCTGGTATAATAATTATATCTCGTGAAGCGTATCCCAGAGGGAAAGCGAGAATTGTTACAATGGCAAAAAAAGACCAAATCAAAGTAAAGTCGCCTGAGATTGAGACGGTTGAACCGATAGGTAAACGCGTCCTGATTCGCAAAGATGAGGACAAAAAAGAAACCAAAGGGGGAATCAAACTGCCTGACAATATAGAAATCCCTACAATAACCGGCCGAATAGTATCAATCTCCGCCGAGGTTGAAAACTCTCCGGACATACCATTGTGTCAATACGACAAGGTGCTGTTTAATCCCAAAGGCGCCATACCGGTCGACTTCGAGGGCGATAATCGTCTGTTCGTAGTCGAGGTTGAAAACGTCGTCGCAGTGTTCAGAAAATCATAGTTGGTATGGCGGATTGTTCCTTACAGAAGCTGATAAGGGGAAGTATTACTATATAAAAAGCCGGAAAGTAAATTGCCCTTCCGGCTTTCTTTTTCTTTAGCGTCGTTGTGTCAACCGCTAAAGAAGCGGGGGGATAAATTCAATAGCTGCTTCTGTTGGTTAGTGCCAAAGCCAGTTATTCGCAAAGACGGCCAAGTCATTCAAGGTTATCCTACAATCACCGTCGAGGTCGGCATCAGGGCATAAAGTCATTATATACGCCGAGCCGGACTCGCTGCCGCTGTCATCATTACCATAAGCTCCGACTATAGCCCGGCGGCTCATGCCGATAGCAACGGAGGAGCCAAAATAGTCATCGGCTGCGGCATCGGAAGCGGTTAGTTTTGCTATCTCTTCCCAGTTGTCCGAATTGGGGTCATTAGGTTCAAATATATATACAGAGCCGGAACTGCTGCCATTATCATCATCGCCATAGGCGCCCACGAGGGCTCGGCCTGCGCCGATAGCAACGGAACAGCCGAAATAGTCATCGGCTGCACCATCGGAAGCGGTCAGTTTTGCTATCTGGTCCCACTTGTTAGGGTCGTTAGGGTCGAGGCCGTTAGGTTCAAATATGTATGCAGAGCCGGAGCTGTCACCATTGTCATCATCCAAACGGGCCCCTACAATCGCAAAGTAGCCGTCGGTAGAAACGGATGAGCCAAACTTGTCCAGTTTTTCACCATCTGAAGCGGTCAGCTTTTCCCACTGTATCCAGGATGTACCATCATGCTTGTATATATAGGCCGAACCGGTGAAGTTTGAAATGTCGGGATCTTCGTTAGCAGGATTGTCTCCAATGGCTCCTATGAGTGCATACTCTCCATTGATAGAAACAGAATATCCAAAGTTGTCATTGGTTGAGGTGTCCAAAGGGCCGCATAAAAACTGCAGGCCCCAATTGTTAGTGCCATCATGATGGCGATAGTATATATAAGCTGAGCCGGCATCTGATGCAAATAAATCATCAAGCCTGGCTCCGACAATAACACAATCACCGCTGATAGAAACGGACTGGCCGAACCAATCTCCAGGATCGTCTTCGTAGACCCATAGTTTTGTCTGCTGGGTCCAGTTTCCATCATTGTATTCGAAGATATAAGCGGAACCGCTGAAATCATTAGCGCCCGGTGCGCCGATAATTGCGTGATTTGTGCTGATAGAAACGGAGCCGCCAAAGTAGTCGCCGGTCTCACTGTCAGTGGCGGTTAGCTTTGCCTGCTGGGTCCAGTTTCCATCGATATACTCAAATATATATGCTGAGCCGGTGTTGTCATTATCTTTTGGTGCGCCAATGATGGCAACATTGTCATCGACAGCAATGGCAAAGCCAAACCAATCTCCTTCGCTGCCATCGGAGGCAGTGACTTCAAACGGACTGGACTCTCCGCTGTCCAGCCACTGGTTTGTAAAGATGCTGTAATCTATGAAATTCACATTAGGATCATTATCGAAATTACCGAGGATTGTAGCATGATATATAATTACCGGCCCCGGCGGTTGGGGGACATCATTCAAGTCGTACGGTGGTACGTGGTCCTCGGTCGGCAAATCAGCAATTCTATCTATGACGTTCATATCGCTTATAACCCGGCCAAAGACGCAGTATCCGACATCATTGGGGTCCTTTTGTTCATTGGGGTCTTTCCAGTCGAGGCTATTGTTGTCCACAACGTTTATATAAAACTGGGAAGTAGCAGAATCTCGGTGCAGCCCTCTTGCCATTGCGACTGTACTGCGAAGGTTTTTCAGTCCATTATTGCTTTCGTTGGGTATGGGGTCACGTGTATTAGGATCGTTCAGGTCCGTATCAAAACCGCCGCTCTGTATCGCGAAATCAGCGATTACACGGTGAAAAATCAGGCCATCATAGAAGCCCGATTTTACATACCCCATGAAGTTTCCCACTGTCAAAGGGGCATTGGCGTCAAAAAGTTCGATTACAATATCGCCAAAGTTGGTTTCCAATTTAACAGTAGGCGCTTTTGCCCAACAGGGAACGACCAGGAACAGCCCTATAACGATTGGAATCAACTTTTTCATTTTAATTCTGCTCATCCTATTTCCTTGCTTTCTTGATTGTATTTTATTGTTATTTTTTGTTACCTCTTTGTCTTTTGTCTGACGAACAACAAACTGCCCAGCCCCAATAATAAGATGGTTGCCGGCTCCGGCAACGGGATTGGAAAATCATCCGACAGCTCCGGTTGTCCTGGCGGTCCTAGTGGAGTCTGGTCCTTTTCTTTCGGCCATTTGTACCTTGGCCATATAATATAGCCTCCTCCTGCTGTTCTACTATAATCGCCGGCATGTCCGCGCAAGCTGCTGCGGCCGCCGAGCGTATTCTGTAATTGCTCCTCAAGCATAATGTCATATTCAGACCGTTCAAATACGGCAATAATTATTTTCGGCGTATCAAGATATGCAATGGTGCTGTTTGCCGTCGGGTTGCTGACATCACCTATCCAGTAAACAAAATAATAGCCGGGTTTGGGAACAGCGTTCAAAGTAACCTCTTCATTGAGGTTGAAGTAATGAACCCCCGTCGCCGGACTTACCTCGCCCCCCTGGGAAGGTGTTTGTTGAAGCAAAAGCACGGTGCCGTCCGCCCATGGCTGCCGTTCTGTAAAAGATTTCGAAGCAGTATCCCGGCAATACGCCGGCTCAAGCAGGCCATATAAGACAACCGCAAGGGCTAACATTATACCCTGCCATCCAATTAATTTTGAGTGATTTTGCTTCATCATCCCCCTAATCTCGCTGTTAATTTAATTGTGCGAACGGGTTCTGTACGACCGAACATATTCTCTTCGTTTTGCAAGAAGTATTGCGCCACCGAGGCCAAGTAAAGCTAATGTGCAGGGTTCAGGGTTATTAGCTGGAATGGGGAAATCGTCTTCGGCTCGTACCACCATATATTTACCTTTAACCCAGTCCTCGGTGCTGCTGAATATCAAAAACCACGAATACTGATCGGCGAATAAAATACCACCGTCAAATTTCCAGGTTGCTCTTGTCTGACTCGGATTAATATATGTGCCGGTTGGGGCTACACCTTCGACTATAAGTGAAAAATCTTCCCAGGGGTCTTGTGCATCCATTGTGTCGATACCGTTTAATACATGCGAAACAGGTGGGTCGTCAAAGCCCATTATGGTAAAAACCTCAACTGCGTTGGAGCTGTTAGGATCGCAGAAAATCTGATAGGCGTAAATGAATTGGCCGTCACCGGGTGAGGCAAAGCCGGAACTTTCCCACTCGTTTCCGGATGGTCCCATTGTGTCATAAACAGCAAAATCCACAAATCCTGTCCTGCCGCTTTCGTCGAAATACGAACGGCCCTGATAGTGTGAGCTATCCGGCAGCAACAGCAATTGCGCATCCGCATTCTGCATAAATAATGTCGTAACAAGCAACAAACTTAATAACCTGATTTTTTTCATTCCGTAGTCCTTTATTTTCTTTGCACAAAGAACAATCTATTATTTGATATGGTTTCGCCCAGCTTCCCCATTTTTCCCTATATTCCCTATTTTCCCCATTTTAACATATAAGCTATATAGATTCAAGTAAAAAATGCCGATTTCAGGTAAAAAATGCTGTTATTTGCTTTTATAGCCCTCCAAAGGCCGGTGTTTTTTCCGGGTGAAAATCCAGATACTCGCCGTGCCAAGCAATGCGAGCGTTGTCGGCTCCGGAACTTGGCCGTAGAACTGGAAGAACTCAGTGAAGTATGCTGAGCCGCTGTTGCCGATTAGGGAGATATGCTTGGTCTGGACATAGATATCCTTGAGGGGATCAAAATCCCAATGATCCGAAAGTTGGGCATCGTTTGCATAATACCAACACTTTGGTCGGGCAATATCGTTCCCTCCAGGGAAACTATCCCAGATAATCTCACTGGCATCAACTTTACCATCAGCAGTGGCTCCTGCTCCTGTGAGGTATAATGAAACGTTATCGATGTATTTATCTTCGTCTAAAACGGAAACCTTAAATCCTAAATTAATAGAGATAAGCTGATCGGGGCCGGTGTACCAAAGAAAGCCGTTAAAACGCAGACCGTAGTCTTTTGTTTTAGTATCTTGAACACCCTGAACCTGCATCAAATCAAGGTCAGTGATTAACGCACCGCCGTCCACAACAACGATATCCAAGTCGAAGCCCGAAAAATCTTTGTCACCAACAATCAGGGAGTTGCCCGGTAGAGATGTCAGTGGAATTTTGGGCGTGACCGGTTCCCAATCCAAATCGGCTGATGCAGTAGAAGCGAGCACAAAACAGACTAAACAACCAAGAATGGGCCCCATGCTTTTCATTATCTTACTCCTTTGCGAAAGAAACAGTTATATTCCGGGTGTTCCGGCCCTGTGAGTTTTCTTCCGCCCCTGTGAGTTTTCTTCCACCCGCCTTTGGGGAGTTTCGCTCGTGCGTCAACTGCCTGCCGTATAAAACGCAGCTAAACTACCCTTAGAACATATAAAACGAATATCCGTGTCTCTCTCGACCCCCATTTGGAAGTATGCGTCCGTGCACAGGATCCAATTACAACAAAAAAAAGCTTATACAAAATCTATACTACTTTACCAGTGAGTTTTCTCGTACCCCCAAGCTGATGTTGTTGTTATTTAAACAGATTGGTTGTCAGAAGTCAAGATTTTTTTTAGGATTTTTTACGACGGCCCAACAAGGGGGCACTAAGTTGGGTTGAAATACCGCTTAAAAGGGCAAAAAAGAGGGTTTTGGGGGCATTGAGAGGGGGTAAAAATTTTTTCCACAAATCACTTATACCGCTACTTGTTTGAATGTTGAAATTTACCTGCTTATTTTCCTTATGGGCTTTTCTTGTATAAATCGGCTGATGTTACGGATTGCCTGGCGGAGTCGCTGCTCGTTTTCTACGAGAGCTATGCGCATATAATCTTCCCCGTTTTCACCAAAAGCCCTGCCCGGCGCAATTGCAACCTCAGCATGCTCCATAAGGTCCATTGCGTAATCGATACTGCCTTTACCTTTTAAATGTTCGGGTGGTACTTTTGCCCATACGAACATCGTCGCTCGCGGCCTGCTGACCTGCCAGCCGATTCTATCAAGTCCGTCACAGACGACGTCACGCCTGGATTTGTACCTCTGGTTTTGAATGTCGATGTCGTCGTTGCACTGCCGAAGAGCAATGATTCCTGCAATCTGGACGGCCTGGAAGATACCATAGTCATAGTAGCCCTTTATCGTTGCGAGGTAATCGAGCATATTTTTGTTCCCAGCCGCGAAGCCGATTCTGAAACCGGCCATATTATAGGGCTTACTCATAGTAATAAACTCGACTCCAACATCTTTTGCGCCTTTGACAGAAAGAAAACTCGGCGCTTTGTAGCCGTCGAAACAAGTTTCGCCATAGGCAAAATCGTGAATTACAGCTATACCAAATCGCTTTGCTATATTCACTACCGGCTCAAAAAATCCCTCGTCGACAGTCATTGCCGTCGGGTTGTGAGGGTAGTTGAGAATAAGCAATTTTGGCTTCGGATACAGGTGTTCAACTACTTCTGCGACGTTCTTTAGAAACTTTTCATCATTGCCCAAAGGCACCGTTATCACATTTGCGCCGGCTAAAGCTACCGAATAATTGTGAATGGGAAAGGCAGGGTCGGGGACAATTGCTGTATCACCGGGCCCCAACATCGCCAGGCACAAATGACTGAAGCCTTCCTTCGAGCCGATACAGGCGAGCACCTCCGTCTCCGGGTCGAGCTGCACATTCCAGAGCCGTGCGTATTTTTTGGCAATCTCGCCTCGCAGGTTCTTGATGCCTTTTGAAGCGCTGTATCGATGATTGCGAGGGTCACGGGCAGCTTCGCAGAGTTTATCTATCACGATTTGTGGGGCCGGGTCAGAGGGATTGCCCATTCCAAGGTCGATAATGTCCGCACCCTGCTGACGTTTAGACAATTTCAACGCATTTAATCGCCCGAACAAATAAGGCGGCAAACGCGTGATTCTCTGCGCCGGCTCAATCTTAAATTCCGCCATTTTTCATCTCACAAATCAAAAAATTCTCTTTTACAATCGGACAGTTTATCCCTAAAAGATGAATTTTCAAACTATAATTTATCTTTCACCCGGCCATCGCAAAGACATCGCGGGGAAACTACCTCGAACGGAGCGATTTTGAAATTGGCTTTGCCCGCCTTTGCCATTGCTACGGAAGGACGAAATTGGGTTCGATTGGGTTCGTTTTCGATAGTCGGCTGTTCATAGTTTTTTGTTCTTAGTTATTGTGTAAGCTGCGCTTACGCTCATTTTTAGTCTTTTGAAAATTGGGTTCGTTTTGCATTTTTTGTTCATTTTGATTGAATTTTCCTTCTGCGCAGACCACCAGCAGACACCAGACGACAGACTCAAGACACCAGACGCCGGAATAAAGACAACTGTGAAAAATTCTAAATCCTAATTTCTAAATCATAAACAACTCCTAAATCCTAATACCAAAATTCAAAACAACTTCGAGAACATGGGACACCACGTGGGGTATCCCACTGTGGGATGTTCCCTTGTAATTGGAGGTACCCGCACGTTTGATGTGAAAAATCGAGGATTTTTCGGGAGCGAAAATCTTGTAAGTCGTTGTAAATAAAGGAATAATAAAAATCTGGAAAAATTTGATTTTTCTCAACAGGTACCCCCGGTTTTGATTGATTCCGCTCGCCGCGGTGGCTTAATCCCGTATTTCGTCGTGCGTATCGCGTATTGCGGACAGGGAAGATAAATTAAAAATCAAAATGTAAAAATCAAAACTATGGAGACGCTTCGCGGGGATGGTTTCGTATTGCGTCGTGCGTATTGAGTATTGCGTGGAGAAGCAGGGTAAGCATATTAGTCGATTGTACCTAAGGCACAAGTAGCTCGTGGCTAGTCGCTCGTAAAATGGGGAGAAAGGGGGGAACGGCGCTATTATACGAGCATATGATGGAAAATATTGGAAAATATTCGAAAACTATATAGAAACAATCGAAAATTGTATAGAAACGGACTAGAAATGTATGGAAATATTCGAATATTCCGCTCAGGCGCACCTAAGGCATAAACCGCGGGGGCTTTTAGGTGATAGATCTCACGAAAACTCGGGACGCCGAAGGCGATTTCCGGCTTGTGTTTGGTGAGAATTGGGAAAGTATTTAACCTAAAAAATTATGTTGTCGCATAAATTGATAAGCAGTTGAGTCGAAGAGCCTTATATAACGTTTTTGCTCAGCAACCTCACTTTGTTCAACCGCATTACGTAAAATTGGTGCGCTTGTTCTTATTCTTGATATGTCGGTAGTGCTTAAACCATATACAGTTCCATAAAGCCTTTGGCTTTGCTTGAGTTCAGGAAGTCTCAACCTTTTTATGTTCTCTTCGTTGAAACCAAAACCTATCACACAAATTCTTTTAGCACTTTGAAGGTGCTCAAAAGCCAAATTAAACTTTTCAAGATTAGTTTCACCTTGGCGTATAATATCAATATTTTTCACCGCTATACTTATCCTGCTGGATTCTCTATTAGCGATGTAGCTCGAGGTTTCATCTTTTCCGCTGGGTTCAGCTTGCCACGGTAAGAGACCCAAGTGACCATATACGTGTATGATAGGTACTTCTTTAATAATACTTCTACATTGTTCATCATTAGCACCATAGGTATTTTTTAGGCTAAGATATAAATATTGTTCAAGTGAACGGTCGTAGTTAAAAGTTATAAAGACAACATTATTTTGTTTAAACTTATCGATAGGTGCTTTGAGTAAGAGGAAAAGTTCTTGATACCAGCTACCATCATTTTCAAAATCTCCATGACCTACTTTAAAGTCAGGCTTTTTCATTTTTTCCCACAATGAATACCTTTTATCTTGCCAGTATTTAAAAAGCCTGTTTTCATTTTCTGCTACAAGCAATTCAGCTCCGATACAAGTTTTACCTATCTCAATAAAATCTGGTCGGCTTTCAAGAAAAGAATCGACAGAAGTAAGTGGAGAATTGCTAAGGGCTTCTGCAAATTTATTCATCTGGCTTTCGTCGAAGCCCATTTCTGAAATATATTTAGGGTGTACTGTACCATAGTATCTAGCGATTGTGTCTTTTAGCAATTGCCCCAATGGGAAACCATAAGGCATACTTGCCCCAGCACCAAGTATAAAAACTGTTTTATTATCTATCATTCTCTGTGAACTCTGTGGCTAAGCAAAGCTCTCTATCTTCTCAACGCAAATCTTTTTGGTTAATCGCTGTAAGACTTTCACTCTTTCGGCTGACCCATTCGACAAGCTCAGGGTTGGCTGGTTTATATAAAGCTTTCGATTTTCGCTATGCGAATGTTTAGATCCTTCGACAAGCTCAGGATGACAAAAACCCAAAGGAAAGTCTGTATTTTCTTTCGGCAAACGGTTTTTGTCAATTTCTGTAAGATTTTCACTCGTTCCGCTAAATACTCTAATTGTTTTTTGTGATTTTGTAATCCCTTTAGTAGCGGGCGTCTATGTAGGCCCTCTTAAATAGTTCAAAAACTTTCAAAAGATGTGCAAGCAATTTCCTCATAATGAAAGAATATTATCCGTTTTTACTGCCAAAAACAAAGAAAAATCCGGTAAATTCGCGTGATAATTATAGCGGGATTGGTGGGGCAAGCCACTTGCGCGGGAATGACAAGAGAAAGAAAAGTGACCCACAAAATGAGGTTTGGCAGGATTTGCACGGTCAAGATGGCCGCGCTACAATTTGCTAAAATCGTTTTACGAGATTAACGCCGACTACTGTAGCGTTATTTACGGGGGTGCAGGCGGTGTAAGGCATTACTTTGAAGCCGGCGATTTCGAGCTGTTTGTGCCTGTCGGCAAAGGTGTGTCCGACGACCCAGCCGATAGCTGCGCCAAAGACAACGTCACTGGTCCAGTGGTCGCGGGAATCAACCATCCTGTATGAAATCAACGATGCAAGTGCGTATGCAGGGATACCCACGTTCGGGCCATAAAATTCATCCAGCATCGAAGCGGCTGTGAACGAACTTGCGGCGTGTCCGCTCGGCCAGGCCCAGTCCTTGCCGTTCGGGGAATCATTGTTTCTGATAGCTTTGAAACCCATTGTTGCCACCCCTGTTACCGACAGAGCTGCTATCATCGCCTTCGCTCGCTCCATATTAAAGTTATCCTGGTTTTTTCTGCTGTTGGCATACCAAAGAGCGGCAAGTCCGAGCTGTGTCCAGGGATGTCCTGCTATGTTGAGACTTTCATCTGCAAAGCCGTGGAAGCTGTGGTGGTCTTCGAAATTGTCGGCGACCTTTTTATCGATGCCGCCGCTGTGCAGTGCGACACTTGCACCGCCGGCCAGCAGCATAATGGAAAGATTATCCGGCCTTAAAAAGCTTTCTTTTGAATCTTCGATAATCCTTTTCGGCCAATTGTTAACATCGCCTATGGCGGCTTCAAGCATATACCCGGATGTTTCAGACACATCGTCCAGGCCATTTTTCGAATTTTTGATAATCTCATGCGGAAGGTTGACAATGCCGCCTCCGGTGGATTTGGGGGAACTGTCCGGCCGGGGCGGATCTTTTGCCTGATTTGTACAACCCGCGGCCAGGAACAGTACCGCACATACCAGCGCCAGCCAATACTTTTCCCGGCAATGAATTCCTGTCGCCGGTGAAACATAACTTTGATTTAATTCGCACCCCATATCGAAAGACCTATAAATAGTAGTTTCTGTTATATAACGGCTATTTCGGGGGGTAACTACAGTGATTTTTCAAAAAAAGGTGCATTTAGCGAGCAAATATCGCCCTTGAGGCGCAAGTTTTGTTATTCCCATTCAATCGTTGCCGGCGGCTTACTCGATATATCATAAACGACACGGTTAACCCCACGGACCTCATTAATAATTCTTGCCGATATTGTACCCAGGACATCATAGGGAATATGGGAGAAATCGGCGGTCATAAAATCGGGAGTCTCGACCGCCCGGACGGCAATGACGTTCTCATAGCTTCGCTCATCACCCATCACGCCAACGGTTGAAACAGGCAAAAGGACAGTTAACGCCTGTGATATTTTTCTATAAAGTCCTGCTGACTTTATTTCATCAATCAGGATTTCATCGGCGGCCCGCAAGATTTGCAGCCTTTGCTGAGTAACTTCACCGATAATTCTTACCGCAAGGCCCGGGCCGGGGAATGGATGCCGCCAGACGATATCTTCGGGCAAACCGAGATATTCGCCTACGGTGCGAACCTCATCCTTAAACAAATCCCGCAGTGGCTCAATCAGCTCGAAACCGAGCTGGGCCGGCAGGGCGCCTACATTATGATGAAGCTTTATATTGGCGGCGGGATTGCCATCTTTAGAGCCTGATTCGATAACATCAGGATAAAGTGTTCCCTGAGCGAGAAACCTGACGTTGGGAATCTTCGAAGCCTCGGATTTGAACGCCTCAATGAACTCAGAGCCGATTATCCGCCGTTTCTGCTGCGGGTCTGTCACGCCGGCCAACCCTTTTAAGAATTGCCCGGACCAGTCGACGACCCGCAGGTCTATATGAAAGTGGTCTCTGAAAGTTGCAACAACATTTTCACGCTCATTGTTACGAAGCAGGCCGTTATCAACGAAAATACAGACAAGCTTATCGCCTATCGCTTTATGGACGAGCGAAGCGGTAACCGAAGAGTCCACGCCGCCGCTCAGGCCGCATATCACCATAGCGTTGCCGACTTTTTGACGGATTTCTTCGGTTGTTTTGTCGACAAAGTCGCTCATTTTCCAGTCGCCGCTGCAGCGACAGATATTATAAAGGAAGTTTTTCAAAATCGCAGGTCCCTGCGGCGTGTGCGCAACTTCGGGATGAAACTGGACGCCGAAAAAATTCTTCTGTTTATATTTTACCGCAGCATACGGGCAGGTTTCAGTAGTTGCCAATATCGCAAAATCACCGCCTAAGCTGCCTACCTGGTCGCCGTGGCTTGCCCAGACTGTTATTGAATCGGGAAGGTGTGCGAACAAATCACTTTTATCACTTATCGACAAAGTTGTTCTTCCGTACTCTCGTTTCTGTGCGGGGATGACCTGTCCCCCGAGGATTTTACATCCGAGCTGCATTCCGTAACAGATACCTAAAATCGGCAAATCAAGCTCGAATATTTTCCGGTCGCATTCTATCGCATCTTTGCTGTAAACGCTGGCGGGTCCGCCAGAGAGTATCAAGCCCTTGACAGGCATCTGTTTTAATTGTTCAGCCGATATGTCCGCCCGAAAAATTTCCGAGTAAACGTTGTGCTCTCGAACGCGCCTTGCTATCAGCTGGCTGTACTGACTGCCAAAATCCAGAATGACTATCATCTCACGGTTCATAATTCGTTAATCGTGCCTTGCAAATAATCAGTCTTCGAAAGGCACGGTTGCCGAATAGTTCGGCGCTTCTTTGGTAATCTGTATATCGTGCGGATGCGATTCGCCAATGGAAGCAGGGCTTATATGGGTAAAGCGTGAGTCTTTCCTCAACTGTTCGATACTTCTCGCCCCACAATAGCCCATACCTGCTCGCAGCCCACCGACCAGTTGATAGACGAAATCGGCCAGAGTTCCGCGGTAAGGCACCCGGCCCTCAACGCCTTCGGGGACAAGCTTGTCTCTCTCGGTCGCTGACTTTTGGCCGTATCTGTCTGCTGAACCTTTGACCATTGCTCCTAAAGAGCCCATACCTCTGTATTCTTTGAACTGCCTGCCCTTATAGATAACTAATTGTCCCGGGCTTTCCTTCAGGCCTGCAAACAACGAGCCTATCATCACGCTCGAAGCGCCTGCGGCAATCGCCTTTGTTATGTCACCGGACTGTTTTATCCCACCATCGGCGATGACCGGGATATTATGCTTCTCGGCTGCCTCAGTGCAGTTGATTATCGCAGATATTTGCGGGACACCGGCACCGGAAATTACTCTGGTAGTACAAATTGCTCCGGGGCCGATACCGACCTTGAGGGCGTTTGCACCGGCGGCTATCAAATCCTCAGCGGCCTTTGCCGTTGCAATATTTCCGGCAATCACGTCAATATCGTACTTACTTTTGATTTTTTTGAGGGTGTCAATAACATTTTGCGAATGGCCGTGGGCGGTATCGACAACAATAACATCAACCTCAGCTTCTATCAGAGCGGCGATTCGCTCATAATCCTGCACGCCCACCGCCGCCCCTGTCCGCAGTCTGCCTCGTTTGTCCTTGGCCGCCAGCGGATACTGCTGAACCCTGCTGATGTCTCTCATCGTAATCAGCCCTGCTAATTCGCCTTTTGAGCTGACTAAAAGTAGTTTTTCAACCTTGTGTTTTTGCAGAATTTCTTTTGCCTGTTCGAGTGTTGTCTCGGCTGGGGCGGTAATGAGATTATCTTTTGTCATTACCGACTTTATTTTGACGTCGTAATCTTTCAGGAACTTCAAATCTCTGCGTGTCAGGATACCTACTGGTTTTTTGCCGTCAACGATGGGAAAGCCCGAGACGTTATATTCGTTCATCAGCTCTCGTGCTCTTCTTACAGGCTCGGCTGGCGATAACGTTACAGGGTCGAGAACACGTTCGTTCTCGGAGCGTTTGACTTTGGCGACCTCCAGCTTTTGGGCTTCAATCGACAAATTTTTGTGAATTATTCCTATGCCGCCTTCCTGTGCCAGCGCTATCGCCAATTGCGATTCTGTAACGGTATCCATAGCAGCGGAGACAATCGGGATATTTATTGTGATATTGTTGGTAAGCCGCGTGCTGGTCTCGGCCTGGCTCGGCACAAAGTCGCTCTTAGCCGGTATAAGCAGCACATCATCGAAGGTTATACCTTCAGCGACGATTTTATTCCTGTCCATTATTCTCTCCAAATTACGCTGATTCGCATTATATTAAACTCAGCAGTATAATAATGCTATAATCAGGCGTCAAACCTATTTTCAGTTTGCTCGGTCTTTTTATGAGTTCAATAATTTGCCAGGGAGTTTGAGAAATGATATACAGCTATAAAACCGGAGATAAACCAGTACTTAATGATTTGACATCTCCAGTTCAGTGTAATATAATTTCTGGTTTTTACAGCAACGTATATTGCTTTAGTCAAATAGGTAAGGAGATTTTTTACAATGGCGATGAAACAGGTTTATTTCTTCTTCGGCGGCAAAGCCGACGGCAATGCAAAAATGAAAGAACTCTTAGGTGGTAAGGGCGCAAATTTAGCGGAGATGACTAATATCGGCGTACCTGTGCCACCGGGCTTTACCATCAGCACAAAGATGTGCCGCGAATATTATAAATCAGGCGGCAAATGGCCAAGAGGACTGGCACAAGAGGTCGACAAGAACATCGCCAAACTGGAAAGGGCGATGGGGGCAAAGTTAGGCGATGTTAACAAACCACTGCTGGTCAGTGTCAGAAGCGGCGCCGCTGTGTCTATGCCGGGTATGATGGATACGGTGCTTAACCTCGGACTAAATGACGGGGTGATTGCAGGCATTATCAAGAAAACCAAAAACCCAAGATTCGCATACGATATATATCGTCGGTTTATAGATATGTTTGGCGACGTGGTGATGGGCTGCGACCATGAGTATTTTGAGCACGTTATCGATGCCGCCAAGAAAAAAGCAAGGGTCAAACTTGATAACGAATTAAGTGCCGAGCAGTTAAAAGATGTCGTCGAGAAATATAAAAAGGTTTACAAAAAACACGTCGGCAAAATGTTCCCCCAAGACGGGCGAACACAGTTGACACACGCTATCAACGCAGTGTTCGGTTCGTGGAATATTGAGCGGGCAGTCAAGTATCGACAGCTCAATAACATTACAGGCTTACTGGGAACGGCTGTAAACGTTCAGGCAATGGTGTTCGGAAATATGGGCTCGGACTGTGGCACGGGTGTTTGCTTTACACGCAATCCGAGTAACGGTAAAAAGGAATTCTACGGTGAGTTTTTAATGAATGCTCAGGGCGAAGACGTTGTGGCTGGCATCAGAACGCCCATCGAATTGAGGAAACTCTCGAAAGTGATGCCGAAGGCCTACAGGGAACTGACCTCTCTGATGACCCGGTTGGAGATACACTACAAAGATATGCAGGACATGGAATTTACGATTCAGAACAAGAAGCTCTATATTCTGCAGACGCGAACAGGTAAGCGCACAGCTGAAGCCGCCGTGAAGATGGCCGTCGATATGGTTAATGAAAGACTCATTCCCAAAAAAGAAGCTGTCAGCCGGGTAATGCCGGAACAGTTAGACCACCTGCTGCATCCGCACTTTGACCCGAAAGCCAAGCGCAATGTAATTTCCAAGGGTCTGCCCGCATCACCGGGTGCTGCGGTCGGACAGGTGGTTTTCGACGCCGATACTGCTGAGGCATGGAGAGACAAAGGCAGAAAGGTCGTCCTTGTTCGCATCGAAACCAGCCCTGAAGATATCGGCGGAATGGACGCAGCGGTTGGTATTTTGACGGCCCGAGGCGGTATGACCAGCCATGCGGCGGTTGTCGCACGGGGGATGGGTAAATGCTGCGTGGCAGGTGTTGGTGCACTGAATATCAATTATAAAGCGAAAAAACTTGCCGTCGGCAAACTATTCGTTAAGGAAGGAGGCTGGATTAGTCTTGACGGCTCTACAGGTGAGGTTATGACGGGACAACTGGCCACGGTCGAGCCGACAATGAGCGGAGACTTCGGAAGGTTTATGAAGATTTGTGATGACGTTCGCAGGCTCGGTGTTCGGACTAATGCTGATACACCGGTAGATGCAAAACGAGCGAGAGGATTCGGCGCCGAAGGTATCGGGCTTTGCAGGACCGAGCATATGTTCTTCGAAGGTGAGCGGATTTGGCCCGTAAGGCAGATGATTCTGGCAGCCGACGATTATGCCCTGATGCTCAAAGAAATTGAGCAGGCCGAGACAGACAAAGACAAAAAGGCAATTAAAAAGAAATATGCTACTGCCAAGGGGCAGTTCGAAGGCGCATTGAAGAAGCTGCTGCCATATCAGCGCAGCGACTTCGAGGGGATATTCAAGGCGATGGAGGGGCTGCCGGTAACGATTCGTTTGCTCGACCCGCCGCTGCATGAATTCCTGCCGCAGGATGAGAAAAGCCAGCGAGAAATGGCAAGACGGCTTAAAGTCAAACCTTCTACCGTTAAAGCAAAAGTTGAGCAGCTGCACGAGTTTAACCCGATGCTTGGGCACCGTGGATGTCGGCTGGCGGTTACATATCCGGCTATCTGCCGTATGCAGGCAAGGGCCATCATTGAAGCAGCGCTGAAGGTTAAGAAAGCCGGTAAGGTTGTTCTGCCGGAGATTATGATTCCCTTGGTCGGGGCAGTTTCCGAATTAAAAATAGTCAAGGATGAAATAATCAACGAAATCAAGCTGGTTTTCAAAGAAAGGAAAAGCAAGATTCCTTATATGATTGGAACGATGATTGAAGTCCCCAGGGCCGCCTTGACGGCAGATGAAATTGCCCGTGAAGCGGAGTTCTTCAGCTTCGGGACGAATGACCTCACCCAGATGACGATGGGTTTTTCACGGGATGATGCCGGCAATTTCTTAGGCGAATACGTCAACAAAGGTATTTATGCTGCAGATCCGTTCCAGAAACTCGACCAAAAAGGTGTAGGCAAGCTGGTAGAAATGGGCACGAAACTGGGCAGAAAGACCAGAAACAAACTGAAAGTTGGTATTTGCGGGGAACACGGTGGTGAGCCAAGCAGTATTGATTTCTGCCACCGGGTTGGGATGAATTATGTGTCGTGTTCGCCGTTCAGGGTGCCGATTGCGAGGTTAGCAGCCGCCCAGGCCGCAGTCAGAAACAGTTGATTATTGATAATACGGCAATTGGCCATTGACATTAATCAATAATCGATTAACAATAATCATTTATTGTGGTGAAAGTAGCTCAGCTGGTTAGAGCACTGGATTGTGGATCCAGGGGTCGCGGGTTCGAGTCCCGTCTTTCACCCTTTCCCAAAAATACCGACCCTTGCTGCTTCGTCCCTTAGGGACGACGGTGGCGACTAAAAATAATATATTGAACAAGACCAATTAATTGGCCGTGGCTATTGTTATTTTTTGTTAAATCTCCTATTTCGACCGAGCAGCAAGCTGCCAAGTCCCATCAGTATTAACGTTGCTGGTTCCGGCGTGCGAACTTCGGCATAGTCGATCTCATATCTGAAGATCTCATTTTCGCTTTCGCTACTCACAGGCTGGAGATTCTCGTCGTAGGCATCCTGCCAAAGATCATTGGGTGCCCAGAAATTGAAGAACAACGCCATTGGCTCATCCGGGATGCGGTTGAGGTTCGTCTCTGACCGTAACAATACTTCGCCATTGAGGGGATGGAGCCATGTCCAGTCGACGCGTTCGCCTGGATACCAATATATGCGGAATGTGTTCCAGTCATTCAGATTGCCATCTATTTTGTATTCCGGCCATTGTTGTGATTCGTTCCATATATTGGTTAGTACTGGGTCGCCGTTTGGATAATTAACATCGTCATTCGTTTTTTTGGACACGAATTCGAAGTCAATCTCATCACTGTTCGCACCATCGTAGCCGTACGTAAAGAACGAACTAACCAGTCCGTTCGGATAAGAATTACAGCGGACGCGGGCCTCAAACCGATAGGCTGAAACCGGTTCAAAATCCATAACTGTGTGAATCTCGCCGCCAAGGAGTGTCCAAGGAGGATTGCCAGTATCGTAAGAATTGTAGAGATGCTGCTCGATTGTGCAGATGCCGTTTTCCACGCGAGGGAAAGGTCCATCCGGATGGTAAACGGGGCTAGGGAAGAAAGTCCTTCCGAGCGTCGACCACCAAGACTCCGGACGATTGACTACCCAAAGACTTGGGTCGGGCATATTGTTCGCGCCGACACCTATGCTAAAGTCATCTCGAAAAACGACTGTGCCCCAGTCTTCAGCGGACACTGTGCTGCAAATCAGCAAACTACAAAGAGACAAATACATTAAATGACGGATGCGTTTCAGCGGCGTATTTGTAATAGCTGATATATACTGCCTCCTTCTCTTTTATTGCATATGCCAAGTCTTGTTAAACCTTCTGTTTCGACTAAACAACAAACAACCAAGCCCTAGTAAACAAATCGTTGCCGGTTCGGGAACAGCTGACGAGGTAAATGATGCCGTTGCCGTGTAACCATTTTCCCAACTGCCGCTCAACGCCGTCTGGTTGGCAAAGCTGAATGCAAAAGATTCATCCATCAGGGGACTCGCAATTTCTGAACCGGTGATGGTCACACCATCGGAGTAAAACATATCCATCGCCCCAAAGCTGAAGGGCGTCACGTGACCCGAATCAAAACTGATCTGGATTAGTGGAGTCGTGCTCGTGTTCTGACCGTCTGCGAAGAGCTTGATTGTTCCACCGCCCGTATTGCCACCGCTGGTACCGCCCGAGTAGACAACATCAGTCATCGTGAAGAAAGCATCTGAGTAAGTATTTCCAGAATAGGGAATTTCCAGGGACAGTCCCGTTTCGATGTCAGCCCAGCCGCCGGTAATGTATTCGCTTATGTTATCAACAGTAAACAAGGGATTGCCGGCATCCATAGATGGGTCAGCGAAGGTGGCGATAGTCTCAGTCTGTGCCTGTGCTAAACCGCACGACAGTATAGCAAAAAGCGCAACCAGTAAATTTAGAACAAAAGTTTTCTTTAACATATTGCACCTATCTTGTTTTTATGAGCTTTAGCTTTAATTTTTAGTCCAATTACATCACGTTCTACGTTTCCGAAGCAGACTCAACGCACCAAGACCAAGCAAACAAACCGTTGTTGGTTCCGGTATTGTAACAGTAAAACTGTTATCCCCGCCTGGATAGTCGCCCCGGTTAAATTGCAAAGCTTCTGTGGAAAAGTCGTCCAGCCAGATATAACTCTCACTGGTGTCAAGGTCAAGAGTGAACGTATGATCGTTCGCAACTCCATCCCATATAAAGAAATATCTGGCCATAATATCTCCAGCAAGTAAAATTTCAGCAAATGAAACATCAGGACTATCGCCAAATCTGAATTTATTGCCGCCAAGACTTTCAGCGTTTGCGCCGGCGGAATTGCCATAAATCCAGTAGCCGGTTTCGGTGCTAACTGCCTCACTACTGACATCATCAAGTGTTAGACCCCCAGGACTGGCACCAATGGTACACTGAAACAGCGCTACGTTAACGTCCGGGGCGGTACTACTAATTACGAGGTCAAAACTTAACAGCCCACCTGTGGAAGTAGGTAACACCACATTGGATGGCGTTAACTCGACACCACATACTGGTATTGTCTCAACGATACAGACCAGGGCAAAAGCCAAAATCATTAATTTTATTACCTTCATCATAATACTCCATATCAATTAGTCCATAATGCTACTCTGCGAAGCCCGGAAGCTTCGCTGCGCAGCACGAGTTATTGTTTTTTGCGTCTGCGAAGCAATACCAGGCTGCCGAGACTAAGTAGTGCCATTGTTGCCGGCTCAGGGACGATGATATCTGTTAAATTTGGATTAGGATTGGCACCATAACGGTTGTCGTGAGTTATCCTTAGTTCATCTATATGGCCATTAAAATAATAGACCTCTTCAAGATAGCTGCCTATTTCCAGTTCGCGGTCTAGAGTTCCGGTGTCGTCGTCTTCGGTATAGTTAATCTGCTGACCGTCTTTATACATCGCGTATTCATTACCAACTTTGCAAAATGCTATCCAATGCCACTCGCTATCTGTAATTGGTCCGGCAGGACTCAAACCTATACCGGAACCATTAAATTCAAACCCACTGCTATAGTCCATCATCCAACACCACCCATGGGATACATAATACTGATATTCCTGGTTGACCTGTTTAACATATAAATCTATTGTCCAGTTGTCGGTATTACTTGCGAGTATGTCCCAGTCAGGGCTGTCCGGTATGGTTAGGTAATCCCCGGAACCATCCAATAATAAAGACGCGTTGCCTGCGTACTTCTCAGAGGTATCCAATTGCGCATTTCCATGGAAGGTTATGGAGTGATTTTGGCCGGAAGAATCAACTGTTGAAGTGGCTCCATCGGGACCGTCGAAATGAAGTAAAAGCACACCTTTGACATCGGCGCTTGCGGTTAGCAGTACTACTGCTACTAAACAAATTGTTATTAACCTTTTCATTTTGTTTCTCCTATAAATACTTGTTTTTATTAATTTTTATTTTCTCCGGCGAAGCAGGCCCAGAACACCAAGGCCAAGCAGACAAACCGTTGCCGGCTCGGGGACACCCTCAACCGTTACATTTCCGTTTAATTGGAAGCCTGTTACATCTTGACCAAAGATTATATTATCGATAGAAACAGTTCCATAACCGCCGCTATCGACACTGGCGAGAATATCAAAGTCGATTTCGGGAGAACTATATTGGTAGATCAATTCGTCAGTGAAAGGAATTGGATTAGGTGGCCCAAAACTGCCGCTACCACTGAGGTTATTCGGCCCAGGGGCCCAAACCTCGCCCATTATCAAAACATTTGTATCAGTTATCACCCAGTCGTATAAGTATTGGTCATAACCTAAATCAATCGGCGGCGATAAGGGGCCGTCATCATCACGTGCCCCAGATGTTTCCAGATAGAAATTCCAGGTAACAGGATTATCAGCTTTTGCCATTGGGGTAAACGCCGCCATCGACACAGCCAATAAACAAATCAAAATTAACCTTTTCATTTTATTTCTCCTATAAACATTTATTGATTGTTATTTTCTCCGGCGAAGCAGGCCCAGAACACCAAGACCAAGCAGACAAACCGTTGCCGGCTCAGGTATTGTTGCAATCCAGGCTTCGGTATCGCCGCTCGGGTTTTGCCCATAACCAACAATTGTCAGACCGTCGCCGGATATCCCCAGCGCGTTATCCAATGTCCAGCTGGTCAGGTCCAGGCCACAGTCGTTTACCAGCACCTCTTTCAGGCTTCGTATACCCTTGTTTTCATCCCAAATAAACGCTCCGCTACTGCCCCCTCCCACTACGACAGAGCCGTCGGACGAAACACCATTCGCATAGCTGTCGAAGAAACCCGGCAGGCTGCCCAATCCGACCATACCGCCGCCAGAGGTCCAGCGAAATGCTTCGTAGCCCGAGGCCGAGCTACCCCGTCCTACAACAACTGAGCCATCAGACGAGACACCATTCGCACAACTGTCGTAGTCACCTCCCGTCAGGTCGCCCAGTCCGACCATCCCGCCGCCAGAGGTCCAGCGGAACGCTTCATAGCCCGAGGCTGTTTCAGCCAGTCCTACCACGACCGAGCCGTCAGACGAAGTTCCATTCGCACTGACCGACGGCTCGCCCAGACTGACCATCCCGCCGCCAGAGGTCCAGCGGAACGCATCATACTGTCCCGTGCCCGTGGTGCCTGTTCCCACAACGACCAAGCCGTCAGACGAGACACCATACGCATCGCCGTAGACGATTCCTCCCGGCAGGTCTCCAAGTCCGACCATTCCGCCGCCAGAGGTCCAGCGGAATGCTTCACGGCCCGATGCCGACTCACTTTGTCCCACTACGACCGAGCCATCGGACGAAACACCATAAGCATGGCTATAGAAGTTTCCTTCCGGCAGGTCACCCAGTCCGGCCATCCCGCCGCCAGATGTCCAGCGGAACGCTTCCCAGCCCGATGCCGATTGACCCATTCCCACCACGACTGAGCCATCAGACGAAATGCCATACGCCTTGCTGTTGAAGCTTCCTCCCGTTAGGTCGCCCAGGCCCTGGAAACCAGCCAAAGGCGCAGCCAGCGTGGTGCCAGCAGTAAATGGCACACACAAGCTTATTAAAATTAACCTTTTCATTTTAATTCACCTTTTGTATCAGTTAATGTTTCTGTTTTGCTGCGAACCGCCTGCAGCATTTATTAATGGTTTTCTCACCCTTGTTATTTTTCGAGTTGCCTCAGTTAATTGCATTACGCTCTGCGCCTCCTGAGCAAAACCAGAGATCCAAAGCTCAGCAGTGCAATCGTTGCCGGCTCAGGTATTGTTGCAATCCAGGCTTCGGTGTTTCCGCACGGGTTTTCTCCAATCCCAACAATCGTCTGGCCGTCACCGGATATCCCCCGCGCATCATACAGCGTCCAGCCAGTAAGTTGCGGGCCAAGACCGAAGTCGTTGACCAGTACATCCTTCAAACTCTGTATGCCGTTTGTAGCATCCCAGATAAACGCTTCATAGCCCGAGGTCGAGCTGCTCTGTCCCACCACGACCGAGCCATCAGATGAAACGTCAAATGCATAGCTTTCGAAGTCGCCTCCCGGCAGGTCACCCAGTCCGACCATCCCACCGCCAGAGCTCCAGTGGAACGCTTCATTGCCCGAGGCCGAGTTGCCCACTCCCACTACGACTGAGCCGTCAGACGAAATACTGTAAGCACAGCTATAGAAACTTCCTCCAGCCAGGTCGCCCAGGCCGACCCCCCCGCCGCCAGAAGTCCAGATGAACGCTTCATTGCCCGATGACGATTCGCTCCCTCCCACTACGACCGAGCCATCAGACGAAACGCTGTACGCGCAACTATAGAAGTTTCCTCCCGGCAAGTCGCCCAGGCCAACCATCCCGCCGCCAGAGGTCCAGTGGAACGCTTCATTGCCCGAGGCCGAGTTGCCCAATCCCACTACGACCGAGCCATCGGACGAAACGCCATACGCATAACTTACAAAGATTCCTCCCGGTAAGTCGCCCAGGCCGACCATCCCGCCGCCAGAGGTCCAGCGGAACGCTTCATTGCCCGAGGCCGATTCACTGAATCCCACTACGACCGAGCCATCAGACGAGTCGTCAAATGCATAGCTGGAGAAATTTCCTCCCGGCAGGTCTCCAAGGCCGACCATCCCGCTGCCGGAAGTCCAGCGGAACGCTTCATAGCCCGAGGCCGTTTCGCTATATCCCACCGCGACCAACCCATCAAACGAGACACCATACGCATAACTTTCGAAGCTTCCTCCCGGCAGGTCGCCCAAACCTTGGAAACTACCCAAAGGAGGAGCCAGCGCAGTGCTGGCGGTAAATAGCACACACAAGCTTATTAAAATTAACCTTTTTATTTTAAATCTCCTTTTTGTATCAGTTAGCGTTTCTGTTTTTGCTGCTGACCGCCAGCAGCATTTTTAACGGTTTTCTCACCCTTATTATTTTTCGAGTCACCTCATTTCAGTAAATTACATCACGCTCTGTGCCTCCTGAATAAAATCAGAAACCCTAAATCCGATCCGTGGTTTTTTCTCCGCTACTGCTTATCTAAATCACCCCTGAGGGGTGTTCATTTTCTGCCGGGCTTGGCAACGGTCCTTCACCGGCCGATCATCAAGCCCAACTTGAAGGAGAAGATAATGAAGAAGTCTTGCGACCTCTTTTGCATTCTTTTTATTTACTTGTGAAAAAAACAATCATCTATCATTATCACGGCAGAGCCGTGCTGGTTTTCGTGCTGGGTTTGCTTTAAGCACGTCAAACCCAGCGAAGGAGGAGGAGAGAGAATTCTTAATCCAAACGTCATCTATCATTATCACCCTGCCTATGGCATGGCCTAGCCACTGAGGGGTGCTGGTTTTCGTGCTGGGTTTGCTTTAAGCACGTCAAACCCAGCGAAGGAGGAGGAGAGAGAATTCTTAACCCAAACGTCATTTATCATTATCACCACTGAGGGGTGTTAACTTTCTGCCGGACCTCGTAACTTCTTTAGGTCAAATTTATTTTCAGCTATCAAGGTCCAGCTTGGGGGAGAAAACTCCTCGTGAGCATTTACCCGCCTCCGGCGGATTTATCTTTATCACGGCTTAATATCGCCGTGATTGCTCTCAATTCCTTATGGGGATATCAATATCTCTTTGTTGTGCCGGTTACTTTGTTACTTTTTGTTTCACGCGGCGTCTTTTTTCAACAGGAGATATTGCTTTTATGGAGGCAATGTCTCTGAGTCCCAGGATATTGGCGACTGTTTCACGGAATAGCTCATCGTCGGCCTCATCGGTCAAAACCGCAGAGACGCCGAGACTTCGCGCCGCAATTTCCTGTGTCTGGTTACCGGCCGTTACGAAAGCTATTGTTGGAATCCCAGGCTTTACAGCCCTTAGGTTCCTGAGAAATTGGCCGTCCTCCATGTCTTCTAAATCCCACTTGCTGATAACGCTGTCAAATTTTTCATTTTTTAAAGAGCGAGCAGCCTTCATTCCAGACTGCATTGTTATCAATCGAATCGGCAGTTCCCGTAGTACTTCGTTCTTACCATCGAGACCAACCGTTAACACACTTGCTTGTACGAGAATAATCATTTTTGTTTCCTAAACCTATCTATTCGTTTGTCTGTTGCAGTTTCGTTTTCCATTACTCTGTATTAAGTTTCACAAGCCTATATATCGTTATCACGCCCTGTATCGGGTCGCCATTATTATCTTGCTGGGTTTGTTAATACTTACTTCAAACCCAGCGGAAGAAGAGGAGAGAAAATGCTTTTTCAATCTTAATATCGTCATCACCACTGAGGGTGCAACTTTCTGCCGGACCTCATAACTTCTTTAGGTCAAATTTGTTTTCAGCTATCAAGGTCCAGCTTGGGGGAGAAAACTCCTCGTGAGCATTTATCCGCCTCCGGCGGATTTATCTTTATCACCCCTAAGGGGTGTATGCTCTCGACTTCTTTATTTTTTAAAGAGCAGGCAGCCTCACCCCGGGACTGCTTTACTTCTTCTGATGTTTCATCCTGTTGCACTTAACTTATATTAGCGAGCCGTGTGCCAAAGTTTTCTGAGATAAGAAAATTTTCTTAAGTGCTTGTTATAACAGCAGCTATGTACTACAAATTTTTGCCCGCCCTGAATGTGTCTTTGGGAGCGAATCGACCGTTATAGTCGACAAGTAGCGGTGGTTTCCACGGCAAGTTTTTATGCGTAGGTATGTTATCAAACAATCGACCGGTCTGGTCGGTGTTGACCATATTGGTCGGTGCTTCGACTCCGCTCAAGATGGTCGAACCGTTTCACTGTTGAGTTTTTCTGTTGCTAATCTTCGAAGCCCATAAGAGACGTAGCACGAGACGGGGACAACAATAAAGACTTGATTTTAGCTGCCGGCCTTTTTCTTTGCCTGCGAGAGAGAGATGTTTAATTTGTCGATGAGACGATTCAAACTGCGACGCTCGATACCGAGAATTCTTGCAGCAGCAATTTTGCGGCCTTTGGTAAACTCAAGCGTCTGCGTAATAATATTTCGTTTTACTTCATCAAGGGTCGGCATCTCGTGTTTTGGATAAGTGAGAGAATCGGCTATTATAACTTCGAAAGGCAGCGGTGCTGGTTGAATTTCTCGACCTGTAGTTAAAACGTAGGCGCGTTCCATAGCGTTGGCAAGCTCACGAACATTGCCGGGCCAGGCGTAATTCAATAGAAGTTTTTTGGCCGCAGGACTGAGTACCTTCGGCGGTTCGCCATAAAAGATTGACTGGTTTGTGAGAAAGTATTCAGCCAGGGGTAGAATATCTTCTTTACGCTGGCGAAGCGGCGGGACTTCAAGACTAACCACATTCAGCCGATAGTACAGGTCAGCGCGAAAAGTCCCTTCTTTGACCATTTCACTCAGGTTGGTGTTTGTGGCACACAAAACACGAACATCAACGGGATAAGATTTTATTGAGCCCAGTGGTGTCACGGCACCCTCCTGGAGAACACGCAGCAACTTAGCCTGAAGTTCGAGTGGAATTTCGCTTATTTCATCAAGAAAGATTGTGCCTCCATCAGCGGCCCTGAAGAAACCCAACGTAGAGTCAATAGCGCCGGTAAATGCGCCTCTTACGTGACCGAACAATTGACTCTCGAACAACTGACCGGTTAGTGTGGTGCAATCAACAGGGACAAAAACCTTATTGCAACGGTCGCTGACGTTGTGGATTTGCCGAGCTACCAGTTCCTTACCTACGCCGGTTTCGCCGGTTATTATTACAGGGCACTTTCGTGAAGCAATTGCTTCAACTGTCTCGAGAATCGAAGTAAGCACGGCAGAACAACAAATAAACTCAATTTTAACTCTTTGGTGTTTACCGGATGTGGAGGACCATAAGCCCATATTTTCCAAAGGCTTGCTATAACTTGGCGCCATCCTGTGCGCTATATCATCCCCGCTGTTTTGCATCATCTCAGCTTTACAAAACCTCTTTATGTGGGGGTAAAATATCACCCTCACAGTCAAAATAACTGCTTAGTTAGTGAGATATACTCCCGAAATGTGGATTCAGGGGCTATCTCTCCTACTTCTCCGATGGGAAGTTTAAAGGGTTAATACAGAAAAATCAAGAAAAATTATCGGACTTCTCTTAATTTTTTTGTATTTTCTGGTTTTTCCCGTCTTTAAAAACGCCCTTTTGGGGCCAAAAATGAAGGTTTTCATAGCAGGAACAATATCTGGGAAAACTATAAGTGCCTGATATCTAACGGGTTATAGAATTTCATAAAATCATACATCTAAATTCTATCGAGATATCAAATCGAACGGCGAGATGTATTCACCGTGTTTGTCGCTGGCTGACTTGAGGCGCTTGCGAACTTTGGCGAAGGCCTCAAATAGTATTTGCGGCGTGTCGGAAACCTTTTCTCTGTAAATTTGCTCAACGCGGTCGAGCTTGGCCAGGTTCTCCGGTATCCGAATCGTAAACTGCTGGACGTAGTCGGCTTGGTTGTACTCTTTGCCGAGGTGCTCTTTGAACAGCTTCTCCAGGTCTTCATATTTCGGTATCAAACCTGTCGGAGTTTCAATAGCATCAACGTCACCGTTTGCACGACGTTCAGCCCAGAGTATCCATACTTTTTTGTCGGCCATACCGTTTAAGTATCTACGTTCTTTGTCCCTGAGGAAATAATTAACAGAGAAAATCGGTGGTGGATTGTCGATCGTCTTGGTGAAATCCAGATTGTTCTGGATATATCTACCCAGCGGTATCGAGAGAAAATCAAGAATGGACATTAAGTTGAATGTTCTGACTCCCTCTTTTCCTAACGTTGCGGCGGTGGTTTCCGATTCGAGAGCGGCGCCTTTTATGATAATTCCCTCTGTCCAGTTAAAAGCCTGCTCGACGGGAACCCAGGTATCACTGTCACGCCCGCCGTAAACGATGCCGCCGAGCGGCACGCCATTTGGGTCATCGATCAATGGGTCGCGATTACTAAGGTCAGGAATATTCAGGCAGTAGCGCGCATTTTTATGTGAAGCGGTAATCTCTTTGCCGTCAGCGTCTTCTTTGTCTTTGTGCCACTTGCCCGAGTGGTTAATACCCTCAACTGGAAGTTCGCTGCCCATACCCAGCCAGTATGGCTTTTTCTTGTCATCTATTAAAATATTGGAGAATATTACCTCACAAGGACTTGTAAGGGCCTCATAAATTACCGGGTCGTCTTTAGCATTGACATCGCGAATGATGCCGAATATACCTTTCTCAACATTTACACAGTGGACTTCGCCTGCTCTTTTGCGCAGGTAAGCGATGTCGTCGCCGATAATGGTCTGTCCTGGCAGCATTGATGTTGAGGTCTTTCCGCAGGCCGAAGGAAATGCACCGGCAAAATAAGTTACACGCCCACCCGGGCCGTGAGCGCCCATAACGAACATATGTTCAGCGAGCCAGCCTTCCCTGGAGCCTTTATTGATGGCCAATCGCAGTGCCAATTTTTTCAGTCCTATTGTGTTGCCGCCATATTGTGTATTGACGCTGTAGACTATGTCTTCTTCGAGGTCGATATAGACGCGTCTCTTGTCGATATTTTTACTTACTGCGTTTTCCAGTTCGCCCTCGGAATGAATGAATCTGAAAAACCCTCCCGATGAACCGATTTTCCTGAACTGCTCATAACCGGGCCGATACAGGATGGCCTCGCTGTGAGCTACATAAGGAGAATCTGTTATCTGAACGCAGGCAATTGAAAAGCAGGAATCGATTGGTCCCAAACACCAGAAGCAAATCAGCATTTCTCGGCCGACCATTGAATCCTTCAAGAAAGACCGGACTTCTTCGACTCCGTTTTTTTTGTCAATGGAGTTAAGAATCCCGCCTAATTCCGAGCCGGACGGCAGTAAATATTTAGTTTTTGCTTTATCGCGTGCCTGGTCGTGGTAGCCATCGAAGTGACATGTATGCCCGGAAGTATTAAGAGGGATTTCTTCACCTGTTTTTATTGCCAGTTCACGAATATAATTTCTGTCCTCAGGCAAATCAGTGCAGACAAATACGGACGCCGGGCCGCATAGTTCGATTGCATCAGCCACAAATTCGTGCATCTTCGGATTTGCGAGAGCAACGAGCCTGTTATAATTCTCAGCCGTTAATTTTTCTTTCAATAACTTTTGTGTATCGACCATATACAATTGCTTCCTTATACTGAATTAAGCTCAAAAAAACCGAGGGATTGTAACCACTGGGATGGCACACGTCAACCCATTTTTCATCTGATTTCCCCAAGTATTTATAGAAGTGTCTTTCCTCGGTAAATAACGTAATGCATGCAAATTAATTTATACATACATTAAAAACCGGGTATAAGTCAGCTATAACCCTTCTTGATAAAGCTGCTCGATTTCTTCTTCATTAAGTGCCCGGTTATAGATGCGCACATCGTCGATTTTGCCGTTGAATGGATCCATTAAATTATGCCTGTTTCCTATCAATGCACTACCGCTGGAATAGGCTAAACTTCCCCCGGTTCCGCTGTATGAACCTCCATCATCCACGCCGTTGATGTATATGTCCATATCAGTTGCGCCCTTTATTACAGCCGCGACATGATACCATGTATCTGTACTTAGAAACGTTGTCCCAGCCTTTTTCCTTATGTTCGACGAGTCTGGTGTCCCTCCGTCACCATACACAATCCCAAGACGATTTGTGTTCCCAACGCAAAACCAAACACCATAATAGTTAGACGTTTGATTATCTGATGTTATAATATATTGCGTACTTCCAAGGCTGGATAACCTGACCCAGGCAGAAAGAGTTATCGGCAGAGCAGGTTTCAAACTGCTGTCATTGCCTAAATTGACATAATCACCGTCACCGTCGAAGTCCAGTGCGCCGTCAATTTGTCCGCTCGTCCAGGTTGCTTCATAAATAGTTCCATGATTATCGCCAGCCGAATCGTATGCTATATCACCTTCACCTTCGTCAAACTCCCACAAGCTCACAAGATTGGGATCAAATTCAACCAATGTTGTAAAACTCCATACATTTCCTTTCCACAGGTTGGGCTCGTTCACTTCATCGATCCGCCAGTAATAAGTAGTATTAAGCTCAAGACCACAGGGGTCAAAGGTATTAACGTCGAAATTGCCCATATACTCAGGCGAACCGATATTGGCATCATTTACGTCTCCGTAATCAGTGCCGAAGTAAACATCGTGCGAGTCAGCATTTTTTCCCGGCGACCAGCTGAGAACGGTATTCGGGTCCACGCCTGTCGCTCCGTCGGAAGGATTTGGGTTAGATGCTTTTGGCCCTAAATCTTTGTAATAAATCTGCCAAACTTCCTCGGCAGATAACGCCCTGTCATAAACACGCACGTCATCGATGCTACCGTTGAAATAATTGATCAAACCACTGTGACATCCTATAAAAGAATCGCCGCTGGAATATTTTAAATTTCCCCCGGTTCCACTATATAAACCTCCATCATCTACGCCATTAATATATAACTCCATATCTGTCGGGCCTCTCACAACCGCTGCGACATGATACCAGTTGCTTTTGTTTAGTGCTGTTGTTCCTGTCTTGGTTCTTCTATCTGACGAGCTTGTTCCGCTTCCATCACCATAAGAAACTGCCAGAGTGTTTGTGTTTGTAGCTTGAAACCACATACCATAATATTTAGACAACTGTTCATCTAATGCTATAATCTGTTTCCAACTTTCTAAAGTATTCAAATTAATCCAGGCAGAGAGAGTTACTGGAAGAGGAGGCTTTAAGCTGCTGTCATTCCCTAAATTGACATAATCACCGTCACCGTCGAAGTCCAGTGCGCCGTCAATTTGTCCGCTCGTCCAGGTTGCTCCATAAATAGTTCCATGATTATCGCCAGCCGAATCGTATGCTATATCACCTTCACCTTCGTCAAACTTCCACCAGCTGACAAAGTTAGGCTCAAACCATGTTTTAAAACTCCAGACATCGCCTTTCCATAGGCTGGAACCGGTGATTTCGTCAATCCGCCAGTAATAAGTAGTATCAATATCTACTCCACAGGGGTCCCAGCTGTTAACATCGAAATTGCCCATATACTCAGGCGAACCAATATCAGCATCATTTACATCTTCGTAATCAGTGCCTAAGTATACATCATGCGAATCAGCATCTTTTCCCGGTAACCAGCTAAGGACTGTATTCGGGTCCACTCCTGTTGCTCCGTCGGAAGGATTCGGATTAGAAGCCTTGGGACCTAATCCCTCACGATAAAGTTGCTCTATTTCTTCAGTAGTTAATGCCCTGCTATAGAAGCGGACGTCGTCGATTTCTCCGTTGAAGTATCTCTCTACACCCACATCCTGCAGATTTCTCGCACCTAACACAAAATCTCTATCCCAATCAACAAAATTATCAGGAGAATTTTCACTGTAAGCATAAGTAACAACAATAACGCCGTCTACAAAAATGTCATAATCGTTATTTGAAGCATCATTCATCCTCAGGACAATATGATGCCAATTATTATCATTATAAGACGCTCCTACAGTGCCACCCGCTAAATTACTACCGCCATCTTCCCTTAAATAAAAAGCTATGTCTCCCGGGCTGCTGGCAAAATTATCCCCCCTTCTATTTATAAAAAAGTGATAGTTCTGTTGGTCATCACTTTGTTCTAAGCCATATACAGATTGCCAGTCGTCTGAGTGTGACCATTTTACCCATTTGGAGGCAGTATGTGTATTCAAAGTAGAGCCAAAACTTCCCAACGTGCCTACATTAACATAATCATCTACACCATCAAAATCCAGTGCGCCGTCAATTTGTCCGCTTGTCCAGGTTGCACCATAGATAGTTCCATGATTATTGCCGGCTGAGTCGTATGCTATATCGCCCTCGCCCTCATCAAACTTCCAGTGGGAAATCGGCCTAAGCCACCAGTCTTCTACTGTGAGCCAGTTTTCTGCAAAGATGGCAAAATCAGCCAGCTCAACCATTTTGCTGAAATTAAGATCTGTTTTGCCACACCAGTATGGAATACTGCAATTCTCCTCCAGCCAGTGCGATACAAATATAGCCAAATCAAACATATCCACACGATAATCTCTATTGAAATCACCGCACGGCCGGCATGGAACATACTCACTCAGATTACTTTCTACAAAATTTGGTGGAAAGCCATAACCCTCCGACAGTCCCGCAACGCAAACTGCCGGAGCAATCTGAAGCCATGTAATGCGTATAGTACCATCAGCATAGAACATCTCGACCTGAAAACTGTTGGTTTTGGTTTTGTCTCCGAACAACCATACGTCTTGGAATGTTACTGAAATTCTATTGTTAAGTTCCTTGTAAGAGATATTATCAGATGGCGTTAAATCAGTGAACAAAGCGGATATTCGAGGCAAATTGAAGTGGTTTTCCAGAGTCACCAAAAACTCAGTATCGCCTTGCCCAAAAGTTATATAACCGTTACTACCGACATAAATACGGTCGTATCTAGTCCCGTAGAATAAGATATTTGCGTCATTATTGAGTATCACCTCTGCAAAATCATCATCACCAAGAGCAATATTTACACCGCCATTGGGCTCTGTTGGGAATTCTTCGACTTTTTCCCGGCAGGCCTCATAGTAAGCGCTTGAACCGTCAGGACTGAACGTTAGCGAAACAAATTCCAGATCGCTGCCTTCAGCATCGAATGATTCCGTGAAGCAGTCCGGCGGCTTTACTGTAAGCGTGACCAAACGCAGCTTAATACTACCGCTGTTTGTGTTCTCAAACGTTAACATCTGGTCATAGATATTCGGGTCAAGCAGATTAGCATCCGATGTAATGCAGACATTCACATCTATCGACTCACATGGGTCCAGCACACCTTCGTTTGGTTCAACCTCGACCCAATCTTCAATTTCGTCTGTCGTCCAGCTCACAGCCGCAGCGCCGTTATTCGTCAGCGTATAGGTCATACACGCCGGTGCAAACGGCCCGCCTCTGGTCCCGCTCGGCTCGAAATCCTCATCAGGAGATACTGCCAAATCATCAGGATTCACAGTTAGAGCTACCGGAATAATTGCCGGACTGAAGGGGTCGTCTGAGATAACAACAATCTCTGCCTCATATATCCCCGGAGTCATCTCTAATGCATCGAAAGTTACGCTTATGTCATTCGTATCCCCCGGCCCAATTGTCCCCTCTTCAGGTTCAATTGTTATCCACGGAGCCCTTGTTTCTAAAATAGCGTTGTAGAGATTAAGCCGTCCGCCTGAAACGCACTGACCCGGCAGGGTCTCATCCACCGTCTGAATAAGAATATTTTTTATCTCAAGATTGCTGATAGCCTGATTCATCGACCACAAAAGCGCACAAGCCCCCGCCACGTGCGGCGTCGCCATGGATGTACCGTCAAGATATTGATACTGATTGCCGGGTTCACAGCTGAGGATGCTGCTTCCAGGGGCGCCGAGGTCAACTGAGGTCAGGCCGTAATTGGAAAAGCCTGATTTATTATCATATCTGTCCGTGGCCATAACAGCGATAAGACTTTCGCAATCATAACTTGATGGATAATGCGGTTCAATATCATTGTTGAGGTCGTCGTTGCCGGCCGCTGCTACAAACAGCATCCCAGCCGCACCTGCCGCACTTATTGCTGGCTGTAAGGACCGCCGCCCCATGAGTTACTTGAAACTTTTGCTCCGTTATCGACAGCATACTCGATTGCTTTAATCGCGCCGCTGATAAAACCGGTCTCTCCATAATTGGGAAAGACCTTCAGTGCCATAATCTTGACATTCCAACAGACTCCTGCAACACCCTCGCCGTTGTTGCCTATACCACCGATTGTTCCTGCACAGTGCGTGCCGTGATAATGGTAATCCATTGGGTCTGAATCATCATCGGCGAAATCCCAGCCCCGAATGTCATCAATGTAGCCATTGTCATCGTCATCAACGCCCGGGCTTCCATTCAACTCCGTCTCGTTAACCCATATATTCGCTGCCAGGTCAATATGGGTATAGTCAACTCCCGTATCAAGCAGTGCCACAATAACCTCACTGCTGCCGGTACTGATATCCCACGCCTCGGGAGCGTCGATGTCGGCATCGATGGTGCCGCCGCTTTGGCCTGTGTTGTGCATACCCCAAAGTTCATCAAATCTCGGGTCGTCCGAAATCGTCGATAGCAGCTTAATTTCATAATCGGGCTGTGCATACAAGATACCATTTGCTTTATTGAACATTGGCAGGGCCTGTTCAACTGTCATCCCTGCCGGCAATTGAACCACGCTTAATCCCGGTACAATCCGGAACTCATTCTCTATGTTTGCACCGCCCAGCGAACTTAAAAGCTCAATTTTTCTCTCCGAAGTTATTGATTGCCCTTTGATGTCTTCAGCGAATCTTACAATCAGCCTGCCCTGCCGGTATGATGCATTGGGTGCTATTGTTGTAAAATCATACTGGGCGGGTATTGAAGAAGAAGATGTTCCTCGACCGTATGCTGATGTTGCCTCGCCTGAAGTGGCGCTCTGGCGTGTCCGAATAATATAATTCAGGGGCTCAAGGCCGTCATTTCCTATAGTTAATGTCTCCTCCATGATAGTTCCGTCCACCGTGTTCACATCGAAGCTGCAGGGGTCGACCCACAGCCAGGCATAACTTCTGGTAGTAATTATCCCTGATAATATTACTAAGATTGCTGCTGTAATTTTTATTTTTGTGTTCATTTTCCTACTCCCTTTAATAGGTTTTAATTGTAAAAAAACGACCGCTGATTAGATTTGAGGCAGGCTCGGCAAATGCAATTTGGCTTGAAACTGGAAATGACGTATCGATATCTGCTGAAAAACCGTGGAAAATGCCGATTTCCTCATTTATATCCTCCAAAAATGGTTTAGTTTTACACATTATTTGGTATCACAATAAACCTGAAAAGTCAAGAAAAAACTCGGATTTCGGTGGGATGGGAAAGGAACATCGTATCCCCCTTAGGAAGATAAGATATATGACGGATAAGTGCTGGGAAAGCCGTCCTCAACTACGCTCGGGACAGGTTTTGGTATGAAGGTTCCCCCGTTTTTGATTGATTTTTACCGCCGCTTTTTCCTTAATTGATTGATATATACGAGTTCTCCGTTTTTATCTTTATACTTCCAGAATTTCCACCCATCCACGGCTCCCTTATCTAATATGGCTTTCCCTGCTCCAGAAGGTGTGTCATACATATTATTTTGGAATTTTATTCTCCCGTTTCCACTAACCCAGGCTTTATACTCTTTGCCTTTATAACTTGTGTAAATCATTTTTCCTTTCGGAAAGTAACCTTTCATCGGCCGTTCACCTTTGCGTTTTGTTCTCCCTTTTACTTTTTTCCTCTTGCCTTTCTTTCTGCCCCTTTCTCGTTGTTCGAAGATTATCCCGCGCTCTTCGTCCTGTCTCTGTTTTATCGCTGCGTCTAAAGCACGTCCAAGATTTTTTGAGCCTCCCAGCTTTCCGCGCAATTTATTTCCCTCTGGGTCTGCTATTCTGATAAGCAGCGATTCAACCTCACGTATATGGTCTGTCTTTTTTATCATATACAGGTTGAACCTGTCCCATTTACCCTTATGTTTGTCTTTCAGGTGCCACTTTATCCTCCTCTCCAAATCACTTGCCAATCCTATGTAATATAGCTTGTCTCGCCTGTATAAGGCGTACACACCTTGCCCTTGCTTGACCAGTTCCGTTACTTCTTTTTGGTACCGCTCGAAAACCCTGCTGCTGACTTTCTCTAAATGCCCTTGAATTATTGGTCTCGCCCCGTGTTTTTTCTTCGCCATTTAATTACTCCCTAAGAAATTCATTCGGATTTTATCCCATCTTCGAACTACTAGTAAACTGCCTTTTGTTATCAATAAAATTTCTAAGGGTTACTTTGTCTGCTCGCATATTCCATTTCCTCGAAACGAAGGTCATCGCTTCGCACATCGAATACTATAAATTTAAGATTCTTACAATCGTGTTTATTCTCTTCATTAAAACCCTTGATTAAGTTTTTGAAACTATCTGTGAGATTGTTAGATTTTCTAGTTATCAATATGGGCTGTATGTCGCAAGGTTGATTTGGTATATAATATTGTCTCAACCACTCGATATACCTTTGGAGCTGTTTTAGATTGCTTTCATCAGCAGGAACACATTTAAGTTCAATGGGTATCACAGTTTTTTGACCATTTTGCGTGGCGGACAGTAAAACATCTATTTTCTGCATTCCGACACTGCAGGATACTTCATTTCCCAACCATTCTAAAGTTGCACCATTTAAAATAAGATTATTCATATTTTCATTGGAAGGTGTATCAATGTTTTTAGTTATATATGCTTGCAAATGAACTTCAAACGCTAGATTTTCTTCAAACCTGCATAGCAATCTCGGTAGGATGTTAATGTTTTCTTGTCTGCCCTCATAATTTCTTCTTGTGTCTCCAGAAATTTCTATTTCTTGATTATCACCATTAAAGCATAAAAGATTGTTCTGGACATTCAAAGTAGCACCCTTGTTTTTGTTCCTAATAAGCTGACATAACCTTTCAGATTCATAGGTAGTTATCATTGTATTGCCGCGATTGCCTTTAAGCTTTCGATAAATCAAACTCCAAAGCATTTGATTCGGTGAATGAATATTTTTGATTTCGTCCAACGCCTCCCATTCCGTAACTCCTCTTGAGTAAATTTTATAAGGTTCAATTAAGGTTCTAAATGTAAATGATTTCGCTATTAGCCCTCTTCTCACAGGGCAGCTCTCACTTCTTGGCTGTCTTTCGGTGGGTTTGTATCCTATACGCCAACGTAAAAAATGGGTCGTCAAACTTATCGACCAGTTTCAACATAAACTCACTATTCCTTATCACTTTTGGTGGATCTTCAAAATAACCTCGGTAAACCTCGAAAGAGATATCATTGTCTTCGATCTGAACGTTTCCGACTTCGCCGCATTCTCTTTGAATAGCCTTCAAGATATGCAGGCAAGCATCCCTCTTCAATTCCGTATATGCAGTTAGTTCATCCACTATTACTCCCGCCACATGTCCAAGCTTGCCAATGTGGTTGTTTCAAATCCTATGCTTTTACTCTCCAACATTCTCAAAAATGATTTTTCCCTCACTTATAGCTTTGTATTTGACCAGTACTATGCCCCTGTCATTGAAATCAGCATCCTTAGCTTTTTTAACAGTTTCGTCGGAAAAATCGTGCGCTATCAATATAGGCTGTATCATTTCTACTTCACCGTTTGCCAGCCTTCCGCTTGTCCATTGTGAGTATCTTATCAACTGACTCACATCTTTGGGTTTTGCGATATCTTTCTTAAGTTCAATTACGGAGTATTTATATCGCAATGGCGCATTTGTATATCGGAAATTTTTATGAAAAACTAAGATGTCAATATTTTTCTGTGTAATGTGATAAGGAACATTATTTGCGTACCATTCAATGTCATCAAGTTTTCCTAAATATTTCTCAAACTCCTTGTCGTTTATCATTTCGTTTATGATATATCCTCTTAAATAATCCTCTAAAACAACCTTACCGTTTTCTTTTACAAACGAAAATTGGATTTTTTCCAATTGCGTCGGTTCATAAGGATTAAAACTTTCGTATTTTTCATCGCTTCCATTAACTTTCACTAACAACTCGATTAAAGCTTCAGTAGCTTCCGGAGTTATTGTGTTGCAACCACGAGCACCTTGACTTTTCCTATAAGCCCATACCCAAAATATGTTTTCGTATTTTGGTGTGGAAAAAAGAAGGTCTTCATTAACTGGCTTTGGAAAATAGTAAACATTTTCAAGCAAAACTCTTAAAGGCCATTGTTCGTTTACAAATAATCCATCTTTATTAGTGATTTTTGAAGTGTCAAAAAATAGGGGGCTTTTAACTTTGTAAACACCGTGAAAACCTGCCTGCCTCTCGTATAGAAATATTAGATCGCCAACACTAACACTTATCATATCAACGAGCATTTTCAGGTATGGTTTTCTGGAGTTAGTTGGGTCCACCCATTCTTCGAAAGTAAGCGGTCAATCAGGAGTTCCGATGCCCCAAAACAGTCTATCTCGGCATACAGGAAAAGTTTCCGCATTGGTTATAAGTACATGTGCTTTCATATCGGCATCGCCTCTGTCAACTCATAATCTACTATATGAAGATTGTCATTGTCCCCATCGCTGATTTTCTGTTCAGTCTCAACATCAAAAAGTGAGGCGACTAATCTCGATTCTAAGTCTCTTTTTGACAAAGAGGATGTTGCCTCAGCCACGATTGTGATTCTATAATTTTGCATATTTCTATTACCTCGGTCTTTAAATAGTATTGTTCTGTAAAGTATACATCAGAACAACCTCACCAAAAAGGAAATATCCTCTTTTCGTGTATCGTTTGAGCATCCGATTAGGGATTTGTGGAATAAAATTACCCCAGTAATCCGCCTTGTGGACTCCTGATGAATCCCGTTTTTGGAGCATCCATAGACTATCAGTAATAACATCAGAGTATTCTTTCCAGCGATTGAGATTTATGTCGTTAACGTTATTGGTCCAGATTTCAGTCATTGCTTTTTCAAGCCGCTCAATATAATACTTGGCACGCTCCAGTGTTTTGGAATCAGCAATTTGGTCAAGCTGTTCAAGTAAGTGTTTCTGACTAATCTTAATTGTATCCCCATTGCTATGTATGTTCATAACACCTATCTTGTCTGTTTTAACGCTGTGCAGGTTACTTTCTAAATCCAGCACATCGGCTCTTAGTTTCGGTAGGGAATTTTGCTCTTTGAATGGTTGAATTGCTTCTATAAATTTTGTTTTGTTTACGAATAATGGCGTATCGGTTCTATTTACTGCGACCTCTCCCCAAAGAGGCCGTGTCGCAGTTTTATGAGTATCCGTAATCATTTATCCGGTCTCCAGTTACAAGCAATCCTATTGCTTTTTGTCCTTACGACAGTTAATTTTACCGATTATTAAAAATAAAGCAACTATTCATCTTGTCATTACTTATCCGGAAAAGCAAAATAACTTTATATCCATAAGTTTCCTCAAAGATGAAAACCTATCGCGTTCTGGCAAGGCACCCCGCGATGTTTTTTCTCCGCAGTTGTTTACCCAATTTTACCCTCGTAGCTTGCCCCTTTCCTGTGGGGCGGGCGTAGATCCTCGCATTGCCTGCCCCCGCATGTCGTAAGCAGGGGTCGTTAGCGGGGACCCAAGCTACACGGGTCTCAAACAGGGGACCCATATTCTAAATCCTCTTTCATTTTCCCGCAAATCTAAAAAAGCTGCCCCAAAATTTATTCCGATTCCGCCTCCCCCCCCACGGCCACAGACCCTTCATCACAAAATCCTCTTGACCTTCGCTAATCTTTAACATACTTTGTCCTCCAAAAGAGAAAAGCCATGGAAAGGAGGCTTAATATGCTTTTAATGAGCAATACGCTTTGGGTAATCATTTTTGTGGCTGTTGTCGTTTTAGCTGTGTTTATCGGAAGGAAAATAAAAGATAAATATTTTTAGAAAGGCGGCAGACTCAATTTATTGCGTTTTCCTTATCACTTAAACCCTCGTAGCGACCTGTCCGTCATAGCCATGTTGCGACGGCGGAAGCGCATATCCAAGAATTCTTTTATCTGTAACCCAGTTCATTTCCTCCGTCGTCCGTCTTCAGTCGTCTGTCGTCCGCCTTCCGCTTCGGCGGTATTAACTTAGGCAACTTTTATTTAAGTAATCGGTTTAATCTGCGTAATCAGCGATTAAAAATTCTTCTGACGCAATGCGCGATACTCACGACTCAATACGGAAAAAATTTCCAATTTTTTCAAATATTTCCATACAGTTTTCGAACGTTTCTATACATTTTTCGAATATTTTTATATAGTTTTTGTTTGTTTTCGAACGTTTTCGAATATTTTCGAACGTATGCTCGTAAACACGCGCCGTTGACCACTTTCGAGCCGTTTTACAACAGGACCTGCTCGCATTTTTCACTTCCCCTGAACAGCTAAATTCCTGTAATAAAGATTTTGATTTATCTATAAATCCCCTATAATAGAGGGTTTAGTCGTCGAGATGGCTTACGCCATTATAAATCGTTTAGAGCTTAAATTATGAATTCTTTTTCGAAAAACCAGACCGATTCCGAACTCTTCGCCCTGTACTCAGCCGGCGAGGAAACCGCATTTCGTGAAATCGTAACTCGTTACAAAAACAGCCTTTATGCTTTCCTATGGAATTTCTTAAACCAGCAGGACTTAGTTGAAGATGTCTTTCAGGAAACCTTCTTACAGCTATACACCAGCCGAGACAGCTTTGATGCCAGTCGGCCTTTGCGGCCCTGGTTGTTCACTATAGCTGCGAATAAAGCAAAGGACCTCCTTCGCAAACAGCAACGTTCAGCCACCATCTCCATAGGGGCCATAGCGGATTCGCAGGAAATGTCGTTCGATGACGTCCTAAATACCCTTACTTCCGATGAAACAATGCCTTATGACGAATTGGAGGAGAACGAAGCTTCTTCTCAGGTCAGGCAGGTTATAGCGGATATGCCGGAAAATCTGCGGGAAATTTTAATTTTAGCCTATTTTAACAAATTTTCTTACAAACAAATGGCCCAGATATTAAGTATACCTATTGGCACCGTTAAAAGCAGGCTGCATACAGCCGTTGGCCGGTTTGCAAAGGACTGGAAAGCAGCATTTAGGAGCAAAAAAGCTAAATGACCGAGCTAAATAACCAGCAGAAGCAATTATTATTCGACTACTGCTTAGGTTTAACCTCTGAAGAATCGACTATCGAAGCTGAACAGTTGATATCTTCAAACCAGCAAGCCGCCGAAATTCACTCAAAACTCAAAGCCTCACTTTTGCCGCTTAAAAGCCTGAAGTCTGAGTCCTGCCCAGATGATTTGGCAGAGAGCACGATTTGGCGCCTGAATAATCTCGCACGTTCGAGCCAGCTTCAACTCGAGCGCCTGCTTGCCGACGAACAGGCCAAAGGCGTTACCGATAAGAAACGGTTCTGGAAGAACTTGGGTGAAATGGTAGCTGCTGCAGCAGTGATAGTATTTATCGCAGGGGTCTTAATCGCTCCTTTGAACTTAGCCCGTCAAAAGTCCCGTCAGCAGGCCTGCCTGATGCAGCTGCATCGTATTGGACAGGGCATAAATTCCTACAGCGCCGACCATAATGGTCAACTGCCGGCTGTTGTAACTGCAACCGGTGCCCCCTGGTGGAAGGTGGGTTATCAGGGTAAAGAAAATCAATCTAATACCCGGCATATATGGCTTTTGGTGAAAGGCGGCTACGTCAGTCCAGCCGACTTCATCTGCCCCGGAAGGAGCCGGTACCAGACATTGAAGTTAGGCCCCTCAGAAGTGCAAAACTATAACGATTTCCCTTCAAGAAAATACATAACATACAGCTTCCGAATCAAATGCAACAAACCAAAAATTGAAAGTTTACGCGGGCACAAAGTATTAATAGCAGATATGAACCCACTTTTTGAAAAATTGCCCGATGATTACTCCAAGCCATTTAAGCTCCAGTTAGACAAAGACTTATTAAATCTCAACAGCATCAATCACAATCGTCGTGGCCAAAACATCCTGTTTTGCGACGGCAGCGCCACATTTGTAAAGGCGCGTAATATCGGCACTTCGGAAGATGATATATTTACACTGCAGAGTACTAATACATACGAGGGTATCGAAGTGCCCTCCTGCGAAACAGACGATTTTCTCGCCCCCTAATACGATGATCAAATCCGCCAACGAGCAAATGTTCAAGAAACCGCTTTCTTCAGCTCCTTAAAGACATAAGACAATCAGGACAAAAGAATTGCCCGGAGTCAATCCTTACCAGCTTATCCTTCTGAACATCCTTTTTTCCACAGCAATCACAGATTCCTGTTCTTGCTGAAATACCAAGAATTTCGACACCTGTTTTAGCTTCGTTCTCTTCTATTTCTCCATTTTTATCCACTGCTAAGTGAGACACGGCGTTTTCTTCATTTCGGACTTCGGATTTGGCTTCCGCTATTACCCTGGCCTCAGATTCAGCTTTTAATCTCTCCTCTATTTCGGCCATTTTATCAGCATAAGATTCGGCCTTTTTTTCAGCTTCGATTCTGGCGATTGACTCAGATTCGGCTCTGGCCTCAGCATTTGCTGCTCTTTCAGTCTCGGCTTTTAATTTTTCTTCCGCTTCGGCTTTAATTTCAGCTATCGTTTCAGAGTAAGTTCTCGATCTTTCCTCGGCCTCTGTTCTGATTTTTTCTATCGCTTCGGCATATTCTCCGGCTTTCTCCTCTGCTTCGGCTCTTGCTTTTATTTCAGCCTCGACTTTTTCCTCCGCTATTGTTCTATCCTGCGATTCCAACATCGCTTTTTCCTCAGCCCTGACTTTTATCTCGGATTCGACTCTTAGTTTTTCTTCTGCCTCTGCTCTGATTTTCTCTCGGGCTTTTTCTTCTGCTTCGGCCCTTGCCTCGGCATTTCTTGCTTTTTCAGTCTCGGCTTTTAGCTTTTCTTCCGCTTCTGCTTTGATTTCAGCTATCGTCTCAGAGTAACTTTTTGATTTTTCCTCGGCCTCTGTTCTGATTTTTTCTATCGCTTCAGCATATTCTTTGGCCTTCTCTTCTGCTTCGGCTCTTGCTTTTATTTCAGCCTCGACTTTTTCTTCCGCTATTGTTCTAGCCTGCGATTCCAACATCGCTTTTTCCTCAGACCTGACTTTTATCTCAGATTCGGCTCTTAGTTTTTCATCCGCCTCGGCTTTGATTTCGGCTATCGTCTCAGTATAAGCTTTTGACTTTTCATCAGCCTCTGCCCTTATTTTCTCTATCGCCTCGGCATAAGCCCTGGCTTTCTCCTCGGCTTTGGCTCTTGCCTTTGCTTCCGTCTCAGCTTTGTCTTCCGCCCTTGTTCTGGCTTGTGCTTCTAACTCTGCTTTTTCTTCGGCTCTGACTTTAATCTCAGATTCGGCTCTTAGCTTTTCCTCTGCTTCTGCCTTGATTTCAGCTATCGTCTCAGAGTAAGTTTTTAACTTTTCTTCCGCCTCTGCTCTGATTTTCTCTATCGCCTCGGCATAAGCCCTGGCTTTTTCCTCGGCTTCGGCTCTTGCCTTTGTTTCAGCCTCGGCTTTTTCTTCCGCCCTTACTCTGGCTTGCATTTCCAATCCTGCTTTTGCTTCTACCTCGGCTTTGGCTCCAGTTTGAGCTTTTGTTTCTCTTTCAGACCTTAGCCTTGCCTCAGCTTCTAATCTGGCTCTTTCCTCAGCCTTAGCCCTTAATCCGACCTCGGTTTTTATCTTTTCTTCCACTTCGGCTTTGATTTCAGCTATCGTCTCAGAGTAAGTTTTTGACTTTTCCTCGGCCTCTGCTCTGATTTTCTCTACTGCTTCAGTATATGCTCTGGCTTTTTCCTCTGCTTCGGCTCTTGCCTTTGCTTCAGTCTCGGCTTTTTCTTCCGCCCTTACTCTGGCTTCATGCTCAGCCTTTATACTCTCTCTGGCTTTAGCTATCGATTCCGTATAGCCACTTCTTTCAGCTTTAGCTCTTGCCTTGGCTTCGGCTTTAGCGATTGCTCTGGCTGCTTTTTCAGCTCTCGCCTGTGCTTTTGCTTTCTCCCTTGCTTCATTCCTTGCCTGCGCCTGGGCCTGAGCTTCGGCTTTTGCTTCTGCAATTTCCCTAGCCTCAGATTCAGCTTTTAATCTCTCCTCCATTTCAGCTATTTTCTCAGCATAGGACCTGACCTTCTCTTCGGCTTCAATCCTGGCAATGGACTCAGATTCGGTCCTTGCCTTAGCATTTACTGCTCTTTCGGTCTTTGCTTTCAGTTTTTCTTCCGCCTCTGCTTTAATTCCAGCTATAGTTTCAGAGTAAATTTTTGACTTTTCCTCAGCTTCTGCTCTGGCTTTTTCTATTGCCTCGGCATAAGCTCTGTCTTTCTCCTTTGCTTCGGCTTGGGCTTTTTCTTCTGTCCTTGCCTTGGCTTGCGATTCCAACACCGCCTTTTCTTCGGCTCTGACTTTTATCTCAGATTCTGCTCTTAGCTTTTCATCTGCCTCAGCTTTGATTTCAGCTATTGTCTTAGCGTAAGTTCTTGATTTTTCCTCATTCTCTGTTCTGATTTTCTCTATCGCTTCGGTATAAGCTCTGGCTTTTTCCTCAGCTTCGGCTTTTGCCTTTGCTTCCGACTCAGCTTTGGCTTCAGTTTGAGCTTTTACTTCCCTCTCAAGCCTTAGCCTTGCCTCGGCTTCCAACCTTGCTCTTTCTTCGGCTTTAGCCCTTAAACCGGCTTCGGTTTTTAGTTTCTCTTCTAATTCTTCTTTAATTTCAGCTATGGTTTCAGTGTAAGTTTTTGACCTCTCCTCGGCCTCTATTCTGATTTTCTCTATCGCATCGGCATAAGCTTTGGCTTTTTCCTCAGCTTCGGCCTTTGCCTTTGCTTCTGACTCGGTTCTGGCTTCAATTAGTGCCTCTACCTCTCTTTCAGACCTTAGCCTTGCCTCAGCTTCCAACCTTGCTCTTTCTTCGGCTTTAGCCCTTAATCCGGCCTCGGTTTTTAGTTTCTCTTCTAATTCTTCTTTAATTTCAGCTATAGTTTCAGCGTAAGTTTTTGACCTCTCCTCAGCCTCTGTCGTGATTTGCTCTATCGTCTCGGCATAAGCTTTGGCTTTTTCCTCTGCTTCGGTTTTGATTTCGACTATCGTCTCAGAGTAAGTTTTTAACTTTTCTTCCGCCTCGGCTCTGATTTTCTCTATCGCCTCGGCATAAGCCTTTGCTTTTTCCTCAGCTTCGGCTCTTGCCTTTGCTTCAGCCTGGGCTTTTTCTTCCGCTCTTGCTCTGGCTTGCATTTCCAATCCTGCTTTTGCTTCTACCTCGGCTTTGGCTTCAGTTTGAGCTTTTGTTTCTCTTTCAGACCTTAGCCTTGCCTCAGCTTCTAATCTGGCTCTTTCCTCAGCCTTAGCCCTTAATCCGACCTCGGTTTTTAGCTTTTCTTCCACTTCGGCTTTGATTTCAGCTATCGTCTCAGAATAAGTTTTTGACTTTTCCTCGGTCTCTGCTCTGACTTTCTCTATCGCTTCTGCATAAGCTCTGGCTTTCTCTTCTGCTTCGGCTCTTGCCTTTGCTTCTACCTCGGCTTTGGCTTCCGCCCTTGTCCTTGCTTGTGTTTCCAACCCTGCCTTTTCTTCAGCTCTGACTTTTATCTCGGATTCAGTTCTTAACCTTTCCTCTGCATCGGCTTTGATTTCAGCTATCGTCTTTGAATAAGTTTTTGACTTTTCCTCCGCCTCTGCCCTGATTTTCTCTATCGCCTCGGCATAAGCTCTGGCTTTTTCCTCGGCTTCGGCTTTGCTCTTTGTTTCTAATTCGGCTTTAGCTTCAGCCTGAGCTTTTACTTCTCTCTCAGACTTCAGCCTTGACTCCGTTTCTGATCTTGCTCTTTCCTCGGCCTTAGCCCTTAATTCGACCTCAGCTTTTAACTTTTCTTCCGATTCTGCTTTAATTTCAGCTATCGTCTTTGAATAAGTTTTTGACTTTTCCTCGGTTTCTGCCCTGATTTGCTCTATTGCCTCGGCATATTCTCTGGCTTTCTTCTCTGCTTCTGTCTTTGCCTTTGTTTCGGCCCGGGCTTTTTCTTCAGCCCTTGCCCTAGTTTGCGATTCGTCTTTTAATCTTTCCTCTGTTTTAGCTATTTTCTCAGCAAAGGATTTGGCCTTTTCTTCGGCCTTAGTTCGAGCAATGGACTCAGATTCGACCCTAACCTCGGCCTTTGCTGCTTTTTCGGTCTCGGTTTTCAGTTTTTCTTCCGCCTCTGCTTTGATTTTCTCTATCACCTCAGCATATGCCCTGGTTTTTTCCTCTGCTTCGGCCCTTGCTTTTGCTTCGGCCTCGGCTTTTTCTTCTGCCCTTGTTCTGGCATTACGCTCGAGCTTTGCATTCTCCCGAGCATCGGCTATTGCATTGTTATAGACCCTTTTTTCTTCTTTGGCCTTAGCCCTGGCTTCGGCTTTGGCGAGTGCTCTGGCCTTAGCTTCAGCTTTGGCTTCGGCCCTTTTCTTTGCTCTTGCTTCGGCCCTGGCTCTTTTTTCAGCTTTGGCCAGGGCTTTCGCTTTCTCTTTGGCTTTTTTCACATTGAGACAAGGAATTAAAGGGTGGGCGGGCCAGTGTTTTTGCCCACATATATTGCAGGTTGGTACAAATTTGTCGTCTTGGGACGAATTAGTTGCTTGGTTAACTTCGGGAACATTCTGTTCTTTACTTTCAACTGTTTTATCAATATTCATATTGAACCCACAATCAAAATTACTATTCAAAGTTTCTGTTTTTTCGTTGTTTCTTTGTTAGTAAGCATTTAAGTAAAGACACAACTTCAGCCAGATATAGACCTGAACAACCCAAATGTTGTCTTGTGAGCTTTGGAAACATTATAAAATACCGCCAATTATCGACCTTTCCAAATTAAGATATATAACAACAAAATATCTACTTTTTTATATTAGCTTCCTCCTGAAGCAAAGAGGGTATAGACTATCCAATTGATACCTAATTGTAAAGAAAATTACCATATAGCGTTCAGGGATAAGTGCCAATTAGGCTAATAGAGACTCTAAGTACTCGGGCAGGGGTTAGCAAGTCATATTGTCAAGGCAGATTTGGGCATTTCTTTTTAAGCGTTCAAGGCCCAATCGCATAAAAACCGAACCTACAAAATTGGCTTCAAAATCATCTTCACTCATACTTAAAATTTGACGTAGATTAAGTTTGGCCCGGTCAGAAAAAAATTTGAATTGCCTGTTTTTACATACAGGGGCATTAGCTTGATAGGGGCAAGCGAGGACACATTCGTCACAGCCGAAGAGACGGTCACCGATTTTTTGGGCCAAATCGGTAGGTGTCTCGCCTTTACATTCAATCGTCAAATAACTGATGCATTTATTGGCGTCGAAATGGCCATCGGGTCGCAAGGCCCCTGTCGGGCAGGCACTTAAGCACTTATTACAGTTGAGACAGTTAACCTCGACTGGTTTATCGACCGGCAGTTTGAGACTGGTTATTATTTCTGCGAGGAATAGCTGGGACCCGAATTGGGGATTGATAAGCATATGATTTTTGCCGATGAAACCAAGGCCCGCGCGAGCGGCCATCGCTCTTTCGGCCAATGGAGCTGAGTCAACGCAAATTTTGAAGTCAAAGCCGGTGCAGACAACGGAAGCTATAAAATCAGCCAGCTTTCGCAACTGTTTTTTTATAAACGAGTGATAATCTTCATATTGGGCGTAGTTTGCCACCGTACCCATCGGGGCTGTGTCGTCTGGCAATAATTGCTCACAACATGGCGGGGTGTAATTTAAGCCAAGGCATATTATCGATTGAGCATTTTTTAATAGTTTGGCGGGATTTGTGCGTTTGTCGAGGTTATCCCGCATATAGTCCATTCGGCCAGCGAAGCCAGAGGCAAGCCAGTCGGTGAACAATTTGAACTGCCTGTCGTTGAGAGGGGAGGCATCTGTTATGCCGACCGAGTCAAAATCCAGTTGAAAGGCTTTTTGTTTTATATCCTCGGCCAAACCCATAATTGCTCAATTATACTAAATCCGGTTTGCAGACACCACAAAAACAATTGTGAACAAGAGGCAAAGACGTTATTATAGTTGCTATTAATCTAAGAGATAAAAGATATGACAGAAGAGTTAATCGGCATAATAGGCGGCACAGGTCTGGGTGATGCTCTGGCAGAGCATATAATTGACGGAGAATACTGCGATATCGAGACGCCGTTCGGCAGGCCGAGCACAGACATTATGGTCGGCAAATTAGGGGCAAAAAGAATTGCATTTCTCAATCGACACGGCAAGGGCCATAAACTTTCACCGAACGAGGTTCCGTTTTCAGCTAATATATTTGCGTTGAAAAAATTAGGTGTCCATACTTTGATATCAAGCGGTGCGGTTGGCTCACTTCGTAATGAAATTGCTCCGGGTGATTTGGTTATCGTTGACCAGTTTATTGATAAAACATTAAAACGGCAAAGCAGCTTTTTCGGTGGATTTGGAGCGGTGCACTGTGAGATGACTGAGCCGGTTTGCGGACGACTTCGAAAGCTACTTTGTGATGCGTCTGAGACAGTCAATATAAAGACGCATACAAGCGGTACATATATATGTATGGAAGGTCCACAATTTTCTACACGGGCTGAATCGCTAATGCACCAGAAGTGGGGTGGTGATTTGATTGGTATGACGGCTATGCCGGAGGCAAAACTGGCCAGGGAAGCTCAAATCTGCTACGCCCTGATTGCACTGCCGAGCGATTATGACTGCTGGCGAGCACATAAAGAACAAAAGGACAAGCAGATACTTCTGAAAGAAATTAGGGAAAATCTTCAAACGGCAACTAATAATTGCCTGGAACTTATTAAGGCGGTCTTGCACGGCGGAAGCAGGCTTGTTAGCGAGGACTGTTCCTGCAGGAAAAGTCTGGATATGGCTGTGTGGACAGACCGGAGCCAAATCAAACCGGCAGATAAAGAAAAACTGAAATTGCTTTTTGAATAAATAAAGCACTTTTCGAAATTTCGGAGCAACTAATAAAAATCCTGAACCATCGATTAAAAATTTATTTGAAAGGATGATAAAAAATGAAAGGAATGATTATAAAAGTAATCTTTTTAGCAATTGTTGGATTTGTATTTGCTGCAGGCTGTGAAGAGCAAAGTATATCAAATGCAAAATCAAATATAAAAAGGAGTAGACTCATAGCTGTTGAAAATAAGCAGCTAAAGAAAGACTTAGAGAGATGCCAAGAAGAGACAGGAAAGCAAAAGGAGCTACTTGAACAATGTGAGGAGGCAAAAAAGGATATAGAAGAACAATCCGCCAAGAATATTGGAGACTTGTTTGATGGTATGTTGGGTGGCGTTCTTGAAGAAAATAGAGCACTGCGTGAGGAAAACGAGAATCTCATAACGGAGATAACAAAGCTCAAAGAAGAATTAGAAATACATAAGGAACCTACACCTCTGCCACATACGGAATAGCTGTCTCAAGAACATACATTTTGGGCGGCTTCTATACAATCGGGCAGTTTTTCGTGGGGGTAACGTTTCTGCATTGCCGATGAAACAAGTCCTACAAACATAGGGTGAGGCCTTAATGGGCGTGAAGTTAGACAAGGATGCGCCTGAGTAGCCATAAAAAACGGATGAGAGGGGATTTCGAGAATTTGCATAATGGGTTGATTGGGAGCTTTTCCGGAAAAAACCAGACCTGCTTTTTCCAGCCGCTCGACGAAACGGGGGTCAACCTCGTAACGATGTCTGAAGCGCATCCTGACAGAGCCGATTTGGCCGAAGAGCTTCCAGGCAAGTGTTTTGGGGGTTAATTCTATATCCCTTCCTCCGAGGCGCATATTTCCACCGAGCCCCTCTATTTTCTTCTGCTCCGGCAAAATATCGATTACCGGCTCAGGGCAATCAGGTTGAATCTCTGTAGAGTTGGCTTTTTTAAGTTCGCAGAGGTTTCGGGCAAATTCTATAACGGCCATTTGAAATCCGAAGCACAGTCCGAGGAAAGGGAGATTATTCAGCCTCGCATATTTTGCGCAGGCTATTTTCCCATCTGCACCGCGGGTACCAAAACCCCCGGGGACAATAATACCATCAACATCACCAAGACGCTCGGCTGCATTGCCGTTGGTAATTTCGGTTGTTTCAATCCATTTTATTTTTGTCCTGCAACCGAGTGCGATACCGGCGTGCTCAAGGGCATTGATTATCGAGGCATAGCTATCGCGGACAGCGGTGTATTTGCCTGTGATGCCGATGATTATTTCGCGATTTACGGAATCCATCTTGTCGGTGAAATCACACCATTTGGCCCAGGCCTTGCGTTCGTGGCGGAGATTGATTCTGTCCTCTATTTTGAGCAGCCGCAAGACCTGAAAATCCAGGCCTGCGTCTCTGAGCATAGCTGGTATCATATAGATGCTGGCAGAATCGGGCAGAGAGATAACTCTTTCAAGGGGGACATTACTGTAGATGCTTATCTTCTCTCTGACCTTTTCGGTTACAGGACCGACTGCTCTGCAGGCAATGATGTTCGGCTGAACACCGCATTGCATAAGCTGCTTGATACCCAACTGTGCGGCTTTTGATTTTTGCTCGCCGAGGGTTTGGGGTTCCAAAATATATGTCAGAGCTACGAAGCAGCAGCTATTGGGGCCTTCTTCGTAGGCAAGCTCGCGCATCGCCTCGATGTAATAGGCGTTTTCCAAATCACCGACAGTCCCGCCGATTTCGACAAATACCATATCGGCATCGCTTTCGGCTGCAAGTCTGCGAAGCCTGAGTTTGACTTCGCCGGTAACGTGCGGAATCATCTGGACGTCTCTGCCGAGATAATCGCCGTGACGTTCCTTGTTGAGAACATCGTTGAAGATTTGGCCCGATGTGCAGAAGTTTGCCTTTGAGAGGTTCTGGTCGAGCATTCTCTCATAAGTGCCTAAATCCATATCGCATTCCATACCATCATCGAGGACAAATACCTCGCCGTGGCGGAAAGGATTTAGCGTGCCGGAGTCGATATTCAAATATCCTTCGAGCTTGATTGGAGCAACTTTGAGGGCTTTATCCTGCATAAGTTTGGCCAGGCACGATGAGAAAATTCCTTTTCCCAGGCCGCTCATCACTGTGCCCATGACAAAGACATATCGGGTCTTTCCTTTTTTATAGCCGGGCGGAAGTGGTGAGAAAAACTCACTATCCGTTGAAACATCCCTGACAGAAGCTAATAAATCTTTATCTTTGGTCATAGATTTTCCTTTTTCATTTTAAGGCTTTCCAAGGCTACTTTTATATCTTTTGACGAACTCTGCGTATTGTTCCGGTGTATCTATACCGTCGCAGGTGTGGTTAACTTTGGCGACCAATATACTGAAGCCGTTTTCAATAGCACGCAATTGCTCAAGTCTTTCGATTCTTTCCAACGGAGTCTGTGGTAATTTCGTAATCTTCAGCAAAAAATCTTTTTGATAAGCGTAAATTCCAATGTGGCGTAAATACTGGCGAACTTCGCCCACTCCAGTTTTTTCTCTATCATAAGGAATAGGAGCACGTGAGAAATATATCGCCCTATTATTGCAATCAGTAACGACCTTTACAATATTGGGGTTGGTGATTTGGTTGGCGTTCTGGAAATCGGCGGTGAGTGTGGCCATCGGGCAATCGGGATTATCTATTAAAATCTGGGCGACTCTGTCGATATTGGCCGGGTCGATTTCAGGCTCGTCGGCCTGGAGGTTCACGACGATATCGACATCGATATTGGCAACGGCTTCGGCGATGCGGTCTGTGCCGCTTGCACAATCGGGACTGGTCATAATACATTCGGCGCTGAAGGATTCGGCGGCATCGATGATTCGCTTATCGTCGGCGGCGATAATTACTTTATTGGGTAATTTGGCGAGGCAGGCGCGTTCATAGGTGTGCTGGAAGAGGAATTTGCCGGTATCTTTGGCGAGAACTTTAGCAGGAAATCTTGTAGAACCGTAACGAGCAGGTATACAAACATAAACTTTCACAAATGACCTTCCCGGCAGCAGAATTCGGTCAAAAAACTACTGTCAGAGTATATTAGGCAAAATAGAAGACTTTGTCAACAGGCGAAAATATTTTCTTTACGATTCGGTATTGACAAAAACTGCAAGATATGGTAAATTATAATTATGCAGATTAACCGAATCAATTTGTTTGGTTGGTGGTGGCCTGCGGAATAAATCCGGCAGGCGGCGGTAATTTGCTGTTATAAACTTATTTAGATTCTTTAAGAAGGCGGCCTGTTGGAAAAACAGGCCGTTTTTTTATTTGTATTTACGAGGATTTGCGGATAAAAATGGGCTTGGCCATGCCTGAGGGCATTGCAATAAGAGGTAAAAGTATGGATAATTACAGAGAAATAATAGCCGACGCTAAAGCGGGGCAAATTGTGCCTGTCGTTAAAGAAATCGATATGGACGAGCCGGTGGATTTTTTTGCCAGGCTGAGCGACTACGGCCGGAGTAAAAATTGTGCCTTGTTCGAAGCAAGCGATTACCTGGCGGAAAATGCGCTGAGCTTCGGCACGGCAAGGCCGGCACTCTACCTTACCGGCACCGGTGCTGATTTTACCATTAAAGCTCTTAGCAACACCGGCAGACGGATGATAGGGTATTTATTCAGCAAGAGGATAAAAAGCTTTGATTTTTGCGAATCGGTGGAGTTCGGCCCGGAAACAATCAGCGGTCGAATCAAACAAGACGAAAAAGTAATAGATGAGCAGGCACGGCTACAAAGCACAAACCAGATGGATGTATTGCGGGCGGTTGCGTTCAGTTTCAGCTTGGCAAGCAAACCATTCCGCGTAACCTGCGGGCTGTTAGGAGCGATAAGCTACGATTTTATAGACCAGTTCGAAAAGCTTCCTCCGAGCGAAGATGACTTGCTCGGTAATCCCGATTATGAACTTTATTTTGCCGATAATATCTTTCTGTGTGACCACAAACAAAATAAAGGTTACGTTATTGTCAATTGCGTGATAACCGACGGCGACCGTGAAGCAGCGATATCCGAGGCGCAGGAGTGTTTCGAATACTATTTTAACATTGCAAAAACAGACGCCCCGAAGGGACAAAAATATACGGGGCCGCTAACTGCAGCTTCAACCGATACCAATCAGGAAACATACGAGGAAATAGTCCGCACCGCAAAGCAGCATATTATCGATGGTGATATATTTCAGGTGGTCCTCAGCAGAACAATAACCGAGCCTTCTCCTGATGAGCCTTTGGACGTTTACAAGCGTCTTAGAAAATTGAATCCTTCGCCATATATGTTCTATTTGAATACACCGAACACGATATTGATAGGTTCCAGCCCGGAGCTTAATCTGCGTGTCAGCGGCGGTAAGAAGCGTGCTGTAGAGATTCGGCCGATAGCAGGCACAAAGCCGCGCGGCTGGGTCGGAGATAAAATCGATGCAGATACTGATTTTCGATACGAGGCAGAACTGAAACTTGACCATAAAGAACTGGCTGAGCATATAATGCTTGTCGATTTGGCGAGAAATGATATTGCGAGGGTGGCTGAGCCGGGCAGCAGAATAGTAACAGAACTGTTAATAGCGGAAAAATACGCATCGGTTCAACATCTGGTAAGCAACGTCAAAGGAACACTGTCAAAAGGCCTCGATGCATTGAGTGCGTATCTTGCCACGATGAATATGGGGACGCTTACAGGAGCTCCGAAGATTGAAGCGATGAAAATAATCCGTCAGCTTGAAAAGACCAAACGTGGATATTACGGCGGAGCTGTTTGCTATCTGACGGTTGACGGCCAGTTCGACAGCTGTATTACGATAAGGAGCCTGCAGGTCAAGGAGCACACTGCTTTCGTTCGGGTCGGCGCAGGTATCGTGCACGACAGTGTTCCGAAGACCGAATTCGAAGAGACGGAGCATAAAGCCAATTCCTGTTTGCGCGCGATTCGCGGAGAGTAAAAAGGACATGATTCTATGAAAGAAAAAACGAGAAAAGTTTTGTTTATCGATAACTTCGATTCATTCACATACAATCTGGTGGATGATTTCTGCAAGCGCAACTGCGATGCGAAGGTTTATCGGGCTGACACCGAACTGGAAGACCTCAAGCAGGTGGTTGACGAGTTCAAGCCCGACCTTCTTGTGATTTCGCCTGGACCTGGGACACCGGATACAGCGGGTGTATCGCTCTCAGTGGTGGATTATTTCAAGGGGAAAGTGCCGATATTCGGCGTCTGCCTTGGCCATCAAGTGATTGCACAGTATTTCGGCGGGAAAATCAGCCATGCCCCTGCACCGATGCATGGCAAGCCCTCGCGAATAACACACAACAGCAAAGGTATATTCGCCGAGATAGAAAATCCGCTGCAAGCGGGACGATATCATAGTCTGTGCTGCTATATACAGGAACTGCCGGAGTGCCTGGAGCAAACGGCAGAGTTCGAGGGGATTGTTATGGCAGTAGAGCATAAAGAGCTGCCGATATTCGGTGTGCAGTTTCACCCGGAAAGTATTCTAACTCCTGCAGGCGGCAAGATAATCGAAAACATTTTGTCAATCGCAGTGGAAAGACGTAAAAAATGAGGTACCGGTAATGGCAGCAATAACTGAATATATCGAGTTTTTATTACAGAACAAAGACCTGAGCTTTGAGCAGGCAGAGCGACTGCTGGATGTCATCTTCGAAGGCGAGGTCAGCGAGGTTCAGGTTGCGGCGTTTCTTACGTCAATGCGGATTAAGGGCGCTACGGCGGCGGAACTGGCGGGGCTTGCCAGATCGCTGCGAAACCACGCCATCCCTGTAAAAGTTGGCATCGATAATCTGGTAGATACCTGCGGCACCGGTGGCGGGGCAGTTAAAACATCTAATATATCAACAGCATCAGCGATAGTAGCTGCTGGGGCAGGAGTTTACGTAGCCAAGCACGGCAATCGCGGGATAACCAGCAAGTGCGGCTCGGCTGATGTTCTTGAGGAATTAGGTGTCAAAATATATGCCGGTGCCGAAGTAGTGGCAGAATGCGTAAGGCAGGCGAACATTGGTTTTATGTTTGCACCGGCATTCCATCCGGCAATGAAATATGTTCAGCCAATCCGCAAGAGTCTCGGCTTTAGAACTGTATTCAACATTCTTGGGCCTTTGGCCAATCCGGCCAATGCGCAGAGACAGGTGCTGGGTGTGGCTGATGAGAACCTGATGGAAACAATAGCTGAGGCCCTTAAGCTGCTGGGCACAAAAGTCGCAATGGTCGTTCACAGCAACGGAATGGATGAAATAAGCACCACAGGAGTCACAAAGATAACAGAATTAAAAGAAGGCCGAATCGAACACCGTGAACTAAACGCAGAAGATTTGGGAATCCCGCAAGCCAATATGGATGATTTGAAAATAAGCGATGTAAGGCAAAGCGCCAAAGCTCTGAGAGAAATACTAAGCGGTAAAGAATGCGGGCCACGCAGGGATATCGTTATTCTAAACGCCGCTGCTGCAATAATAGTCGCAGGATTAGCGGGTGATTTCGAATCGGCAATCAAATTAGCGGACTCCTCAGTCAGCGACGGCAAAGCATTGGCCTGCCTGGAAAAGTTAATCGAAGTATCAAACAGCAAATGAGTAGATAAGTGAATGTTGATAGTGAAAGTTAAAATTTGCGGTCTGACCAATTATGAAGATGCTTCAGCGGCAATGGATATGGGTGCAGACCTGCTTGGTTTTAACTTCTATCCGAAAAGCCCAAGGTACATTGCACCGGTAGATGCAGCGAAGATAATAAATAAATTGCCTGGTTTTATAGATATTGTCGGTGTCTTTGTAAATGAACCAATTGAACAAATCAACGATACACGAAACCTGTGTCAGTTAAACTGGGTTCAGCTACACGGTGATGAAACTCCGGAATTTTGCAACGAGTTTCGTTCTCATGATGTGAAAGTAATGAAAGCAATACGCGTAAAAGACCAAACGGATGTCGAAAGAGCGGAAGACTTTTTTACAGACGCGATTTTGCTGGATGCTTTCGACCCTAAGAAGTACGGCGGGACAGGTGTAAGCTTCGACTGGAACATTATTGGGCATATCGGCAAGCGCATTTTTTTAGCCGGCGGGATAAATCCCGATAATGCAGCCAAGGCCGTTGAGCTGGGAGTTTACGGAATCGATGTATGCAGTGGTATCGAAGCCAGTCCCGGGAAAAAAGACAAAAAATTAATGAAGAAATTATTTGAAAGTATACATCATTTGAGAGGGTAGGGAATCAATTATGAAATATAAAGGCAGATTCGGAGATTATGGCGGCTTCTACGTTCCGGAAGTTTTAATACCGGTGCTGGAAGAATTAGAGCAGGCATTTT
>Ga0315548_1000111_pt1 | contig 71528 bp, 62 predicted proteins | sample SalMarSW160110MG_2_FD_202540 | JGI IMG/M metagenome (GOLD analysis project Ga0315548, IMG submission 202540) | Salt marsh sediment microbial communities from the Plum Island Ecosystem LTER, Massachusetts, United States - Salt Marsh Sediment SW1601-110 ... | reverse complement strand
ATATCAATAACCTAAATATTGTTTTATTCTCTGTTTCAGAAGCTTTTTTTATAGTAGAATTTATATTGAACTCTTTAAGAAGTACTTTTAAATCTTCCAGAAATTTAAAATCTCTTTTGGGTTTTCGTCTTGATAATTTGATTTCAGGCATATAAAAATTATAATGGCTCGAAATACTTGGCTTTGACATTTCCGCACCAAAATAAGAAGCTAAAAACAATCTTTTCATCCATAACGGTAATTTAAACACCCATAAAGGTACCTTAAGATTTGCAATAATCTTATTTCCTTTTGGATAACCCATAGCCCATAAAAGATGAACTAAGCTTCTTGCAGAAACCTTTAAAGACGTTTCAGTAGTTTCGAATTTATACCCTTTAAAATCGTGGAAGCGTTTTCTTTCGTATATACTACAATTATACCCAATAAATTTTATATCTTCTTTTATATCTTTTAAATCGTTCTTTTTTCCATAAAATATTACATTTTTATCGTATACTGTACCATCTCCTATCAGATATCCAAAGATTTTTAGCAAGTAAGGCAATTTAGGGTTATTAAATTTTAAAGATAAAATATTTCTTTTCAATAATTCTTTTCTTATGCCATCATTAAACCCTTCTTCCGATACTATTTCAAAATCCTGAGGTTCTTCATATTCAATACCTTTAAAGGGATGGACAGCGACTTCATCGCCTACCGAGAGATTTTTACTTTCAATCATACCATTTCTTGTAAGTATTGGGTGGTCGGGTGATGCAGATATTTGAAGACCAGATGCTGTTGTTAAATTATAAAGAATCTTCTCTCTCCTTTTTAGAGTTAAAATAACATCTGTTGGTTTAGAAGTTTTATTGTTAATGACAACGACTTTATCATCAACTGTAACTTCGCTAATTTTTTTTCGATATCCAAGAGAAGTTAAAACAGAAGTATCTGCAGGAAGGCAATTAATATCATATCCCACTCCCCCGGGTGAAATTACTCCCTCTTCAGCATCCATCGCAGCTACCCCGCCTATCGGAAAACCATAACCCCAGTGAATATCGGGCATCGCGAGTGAATATTTCTGGATACCGGGCAAATGAGCAACATTACGTACCTGTTCGATAGAATTATCCGACTGCATGGCTTCATATAGTTTATCGGAAACATAGATAATTCCGGGTACTCTCATCTTTCCTTCTTTTTCAATCAACCACTTACAATCGCCTATTTTTTTCATTGTTTCTTAATATAGACTCTTTGTTACTTATTTCAAGTGCCCTCCACCCCACACCCCACAAAATTATTCTCACACAAAGAACACAAAGACCACAAAGGAAAAGATATTATGTTGTTTAAAACCCACCTCACAACACCAAATTTAGCCACGAGATTACACAAGATTATCACAAGATTTTTTGTTGGTTTTTCCCAGACCCACAACCCGAAAATTTGGACAGGATTAACAAGATTAACAGGATGTATTTTTTGTTTTAACTCCCTAATTTCCCAACCTCCTAATATACTAACTACAATATTGAACCACAAAGCACACAAAGAGCACAAAGTTTTTTGTTTATTTTTTTAAGCTAAAAGCCAAAGGCAAAAAGCTAAAAGCTTATTTTAACAAAAAATCACACGAATAGCACGAATTTTTTTTACTCGAAACCAGGAACCCCAGGAACCTTGAACCCTAAACTTTAATCAACCACAGAAAACACAGAGTTTCTTTCTCTTTAAGCCAACAGCTAAAGACTAAAAGCGAATAGCTACACGTGAATTTGAACTTCCGCTTGACATAGTAGATAAATTATATAGCTTATTAGAAATAGGGGGAATATCAAATGAGAATAGGATTAATTCTATTAACGCTTCTGTTAAACACACCTGTATTCGTTGATTTATTAGCTGGTGAAATGCCCCTTGTGTATGATGTTGAGAACACGGGCGCAGACTGCCCACAACCGCCCTTGCCTTCATTCGGCGAGCTACCGATAATCGAGGCCCTGCCCGATCCGTTTATGTGGTCCGATACTAGCCTGGGCCGTATCACCACCCGTGACGAGTGGCGGTGCCGGCGTGCAGAGATCGGTGCTCTGATCCAGCATTACGAGCTGGGGACCAAGCCGGAGGCTCCTAGTAATCTGGAAGCAAGCTTCACTGATGATACGCTGCTCACAGTGACCATAGTTGAAGGAGTAGACACACTCACGCTGTATGTGCCTGTCAGCCTTCCCGATGGGGAAGGCCCCTTCCCGGCTGTAATCGGGGTGGGATGGGTTCCGACAGGTAGTCTCCCATCCGATATTTTTACAAGTCGCGGGATCGCGACCATCCATTACATGGAGGGGCAAGTAGCGAACGCCTGGTCCGGCACCCGCGGCGATGGAGCTTTCTTTGATCTTTATCCGGATACAGAAAGGGGTAAATTTATCGCCTTTGCCTGGGGCACAAGCCGCATTATAGATGGGTTGGAGCAGTGCCCTGAAGCTAACATCGATCTCTCACATCTGGCTGTAACCGGTTGCTCCTATGCCGGCAAGATCGCGCTCTTTTCCGGTGCGTTCGACGAGCGTATCGCCCTTACTCTTGTACAGGAATCCGGCGGAGGCGGAGACGCGGCATGGCGCGTCTCGGAGACCTTGACTGGTGTGGAAACCTTGAGGAACGCCCAGGGTTTTGCCTGGTATCATCAGGACATCTCCCAATTCAACAACGCGGTTACAAAATTACCCTTTGACCATCACGAGTTGATGGCAATGGTGGCGCCTCGCGCGTTGTTGGTGATCGGAAACCCCGATATGGTATGGATGGCAGAGGAGTCCGGCCACGTCGCGTGCAAAGCTGCACAAGAGGTCTGGAAAGCGCTCGGAATACCAGACAGGTTCGGTTTTTCCAAGGTCGGCCACGGTGACCACTGCGTACTTCCGGCCATTCAGAGACCAGAAGTGATAGCCTTTGTGGAAAAGTTTCTCCTTGGGGATACGACCACGAATACTGACAGCATCGCGATTAGTACGTATGATCCCGATCTTTCCAGTTGGATTACGTGGGACACACCTGAGCTTGAAGAACCACCATCTTTTACAGGTGATTTCTATCTTGTGCAGAATTACCCTAATCCTTTTAATTCGGTCACTACCGTAGTTTATTATTTAAAGCAAAAAAGTCATGTTCAACTTTCCGTTTATGATATTACAGGTGAGAAAATCAGAACTCTGTTAAACGAACAACAGAGTGCCGGCAAACAAACATTAATATTCGATGGCTCCGAATTAGCAAGCGGTATTTATATTTGTACACTAAAAGTTGGTGAATTTACACAAAGTAGAAAAATGATGTTATTACACTAGTTGAGCAGTAAAGGAAATGTTGTAAGTATCAGCAGAGTTAAACCTTGAAATGTAAAAAGGTTGTTATTTATTTTGATAGACATTCAGTAACATTTTATTCTTATTGACCTGTAACTAGTTTTCTTATCCTTTGTGTGTTTAGTGGTTTAAAATTCGTGGTATAATTGCAATATTTCATGTTGACAAAAATGAGATTTTTATTAGAATTTCCACATAACAAAGGAGGTCTGTGATGGCAGATAAGAAAGCGGATCTGGCAGGTCCGGGCATTAGCACGTATGAAGAGGTGGATAAAATCCTCCCTCACGATTATAAGGCGTTATTGGTTCCCAAGGAGAGGATGAAGGCACTATACAAAATAAAAAATTTTATTGAAGAGAACCTGTGCAAGGAACTCAACCTTTTTATGGTTCAAGTTCCGCTCATCGTAACCAAGGACAGCGGTATCAATGATTACCTTGACCGGGACGGTTCACGCACACCCGTTGAATTTCCATGCGGGCTTGGTCTTGAAGAAAGAATCGAAGCCCAGGTAGTTCAGGCGGCTACAAAATGGAAACGGATGGCATTGAAACAATTCGGCTGTGAAGTTGGCGAGGGTATTTGTACGGATATGAGAGCCGTCAGAAAGGATTACTTCCTTGACCATGACCATAGCGCCTATGTCGACCAGTGGGATTGGGAACGGGTTATCACCAAAGATATGCGTAATCTGGATTTTCTGCGGGATGTTGTCGAGAGAATCTGGACGGTTTTCTATGAGGCGGGTCAAATGGTCAAGAAAGATTTCCCCGGACTCAATACCGATAAATATCCGGATATACCTAAGAAGTTGGAATTTTTTCACGCGGAGGAAATTCTTGAACGCTATCCTGACTTCACCCGTAAACAGCGGGAGACAAAAATGGTCCAGGAAGTGCATTCGGCGATCTTTATCATCGGTATAGGCTATGTCCTGGAAGACGGGTACCCCCATGAGATGCGGGCTGCAGATTATGATGACTGGATCACGCCAACGATTAAAAAGAACGGAAAGCAATACCATGGGCTCAACGGCGATATCCTGGTCTGGAATCCGGTGACGAAACGTCGTCATGAACTGACGTCCATGGGTATCAGGGTGACCAAAGAGACCATGGTGCAGCAGCTTAAAATAGCAGGACAGGAACATTTTCTACAGTTGCCTTACCACCAGGCGATCCTCAATGACGAAATACCATTAAGTATCGGAGGCGGCATCGGTCAGTCACGTACATTTATGTATCTGTTAAGGACCGCCCACATTGGCGAGGTGAGTACCACGGTCTGGCCTGATGTCCTCAAGTCTATTTGCAAAAGAAAAAATATCCATGTATTGGAATAAATATTGAAAAAACGGGATGTGCGTATTATTATCACACAGAGCCACAGAAGACACAAAGATTTTAAACTGTTGATCTGTTTTTTGAACTCACCAACACACCCACGCATTAACACACCAGCTATAATAAAATTAGCCACTAATTTTCGCTGGTATACACTGCTCTCCCTTCTGCCCCACCTTCTTTATAACAATAAAATATTTTCTATTCGTGCTATTCGTGTTATTTGTTGTTCCTATTTGTTTTGGTGGGGCTGGGTGTTTTTTTAACAACAAGCTATAATTCTTTGTTGTTTCTCTGTGTGTTTATTTTTTCTCTGTGTCCTCTGTGTTTAAAAATTGGAAAGGTGGTGAGTTGCAAAATTTCATGTTGACAAAGACGGAATTTTTATTAAAATTTTGGTATAGATGTATGGCAAAAAATTAATTATACCGATATGGTACAAGATTTCTTAAGCATCGGATTTCATCTATTTGCTCTGTTTGGCCTTTATGGGGGGTTACAGGCACACATAAAATTGAATGAAATAGAACAATCTAAAGTACTATCTTCGTAATAATGAGATTTTCATTATGATTTAAATATTATAGGTAAGATAGAAAATGAAATACACAACTAAATTTGATAAAGTCAATGAAATTTGTATTATTCGTGTTAAGGGTGAGCTTCGTCGTCCTGACGATTCCATAGCAATACAAAAGTTTGTCCGTAACGTTTATATTGAAAAGGGTTGCTGTCGATACCTGATAGATATGAGGCAAGCGCAAATTATTGGTGGAAAAGAGGATACATTTTCGATAGGAATTATACCGGTCGATACGGACCTGAAGATGAAAATGACACCACATAAGGTAGCTCTCGTTTACTCCAGTACTAACGTTGATGAAATATTTCTGGAAAAAGTCGCTGTCAACAAGGGATACAATATAAAAGTTTTTACAAAGATCGATAAAGCAATTGAGTGGTTTAAAACAGATTGACATGGAAGGCTATATAACTGGCAAACAGGAAATATATAATGCTGCGATACCAAGCTATAGTAAAAGTCCAAACTTCAAGGTATCAAGGTATACTTTAAAAATCTAATAGGAGGCTAATCTATATGCAGTATCGGGAACTTGGAAGAACGAGCTGGAAAATTTCTTCCGTAAGTTTTGGGTCATGGGCAATTGGCGGAACCTGGGGACCTGTAAAAGATAACGAATCATTGGCGGCGCTTCATAAGGCAGTAGAACTCGGGGTAAACTTTTTCGACACCGCCGATGTTTACGGCGACGGACGCAGCGAGAAATTGTTAGGAGAATTACGTAAAAAGCATGATGGAAAAATCTATATTACCACTAAAGCCGGCAGAAGACTTAATCCCCATACCGCTGAAGGATATAATCGTGAAAATCTTACAGCTTTCATTGAACGAAGTCTAAAAAACCTTAATATCGAAACAATCGATTTACTCCAACTGCACTGCCCTCCTATAGAAGTTTATTATATGCCTGAGGTTTTCGGAATAATGGATGATTTTATCCGGGAAGGTAAAATTCGCTACTATGGCGTGAGCGTAGAAAAGGTTGAAGAAGCATTAAAAGCAATAGAATATCCTAATGTACAATCCGTACAAATAATCTTTAACATGTTTCGTCATCGACCCTCAGAACTTCTGTTCGAACAGGCAAAGAAACGTAAAGTAGGTATACTTGCAAGAGTACCTCTTGCTTCGGGAATGCTGACAGGTAAATTTAATAAAGATTCAACTTTCGCATCTGACGACCATAGAAGTTTTAACCGAAAAGGAAAAGCTTTTGACCGTGGAGAGACCTTCTCAGGAGTTGATTACGAAACCGGATTAAAAGTAGTTGAAGAACTAAAAGAAATATGCCCCAAAGGAATGAGTATGACGCAGTTTGCATTACGCTGGATTTTGATGTTTGATGCGGTTACTTGCACTATACCTGGTGCAAAACGCCCCTCACAAGCCGAGGAGAACTTTTCTGTTGCAGACTTACCTCCCCTATCGGAAGAAACCATGCAAAAAGTAAAAGCCGTTTACGATAAAAATATTCGCGAATTGGTACATCAATACTGGTAGATAGCTGCCTGTCCCCCGTTCCTAGCCCCACTTGATATATAAACCGAGTTAACTTACTTTCTTGGAATAAAAGGAGGATAATTATTTATGAGTCTTATATGGTTTTTGATTATCGGAGCAGTAGCAGGCTGGCTTGCAGGAAAAGTAATGAAAGGAAAGAAAGGTTACGGACTCCTGGGAAATATTGTTGTCGGGTGTATTGGAGCATTAATAGGTGGATTTTTACTCAGGTTATTGGGTATTTCATTATCGTTAGGTATCAAGCATGGAGACCTTATCGTTTCATTAATAACAGCTTTCGGCGGCGCCCTGATATTATTAGTTATAATAAACTGGCTTAAGAAGAAGTAAGATAGTAGATAGTAATTAGTAGTTTATAGTAGAAAGCAAATGCTATTTGTGATATTTGCGTAATTTTATCTTATTTATAAATTAAATATCAAAAATTAAAACGCAAAATGACATATGAAAATGCAAAATTTCCCTACCACCAGACCGTAAGTATTAAAAAAAATTCGTTATTATTAGTAGTCGTTATTTATTTTTTAATAAATTTTTAAATTTTGATTTGCAATTTTCTATTTTGATATTTGACTTTTCAATTTGAGCGGCTTTGCCGCTCATGAAACCCTTGACAAATATAGAGCCTGAGTTAATTTTAATATATGGATATAGGGTTGGATTGGAGAGAGTCGGATAAACCTATAAAATGGGAAAAGGTTTTCGGTAATAAAAATCCCGTTGACTGCGAAATTGGTTTTGGTAACGGTGAGTTTCTAATAAAAAAATCCCAGATGCATCCGGAGAGAAATTTTTTCGGCATTGATTACTCTGAAGAATCATTCCGAAGAGCCAGAAAAGCACTTGAAAAAGAAAATGTACCGAGTGTCAGGCTGGTTTGTCTGGAAGCAAAGGCTGCTTTCATTGTACTAATGCCAGAAAAATCACTTTCTCATATATACCTTAACTTTCCTGACCCATGGCCCAAAAAGAAACATTTTAAGAATCGTTTACTCGACAGAGAATTTTTCACGATAGCAGCTTCCCGTTCTACAAGTAAAGGAAAAATAATTATCGCAACCGATGACTCGTTCTATAGGGATTTTATACTTGAAGAAATTTCATCTATACATTTATGGCAATCTTTGTTCAACAAAGGCTGGACAAATGAACTGTCTGATCACTTTTCCACTAAATACGAAAAAAAATGGAGAAATGAAGGGAAAGAAATTTTCTATATGATGTTCCAGAAAAAAGCTGATACAGAAAAAAACTTCAGGATGAAAGAATATAAAATAGCTAGTAATATCGTACTTTCAAATTTTATACCTTCTAATTTAAAAAAGATAACAGGTAAGACAGTCTGCAAAAAAGATTCTGTCGCTAAATTATTAAAATGTCAGGAGAAAACGGATAGTTTTATCTTGACCGTTTTTTTTAAAGACGATACGTTAATCAGGAAATTAGATTTAATAATCGACAAAAATAAAAACAATAAATGGAATCTTGAAATACCTGAAAAAATATTTCGTACTCTTTCTTTAAAGATATTTATTGACGAATTAAAAGCTCTCGACAAATAAAGAAGACGAAATCAGAAGAACTATAAATCCAAGCCAGGCAAAAATAAAATAAGATGGTATTAAACCGAATTGGAAAATATATGCACTCAAGACAATGTGTAAAACGAAATCAAAAACCAAAAGGATAATCGTTAGTAAATAAGCAACTATATAAGGCAAAAAATTGCTCTGAATATGTTTATATATCTTTTGAAATCTAATAGTCTCGATAAAAGATTTGGCTTCGGAAGAAAGAATCAAAGCCATTGGCAGAAAAAACATTGCCAGAAAGCCTAAAATAAACGACAGGAAAAGCACAAAAAAGCCATTTGGATTTAAACCGGCTATTACAAATTTAGGATTCACGAGAAAAATCATCACAGACCCCGGCAACAAAGATAGAATCAATACAGGTATGGCAAAATAAGTTACAATCACAATGCCCCACTCCAAACCCTTAAAAAACAATAAAACCCAATTGTTCCATATAGGCAACTCTTTTTTACCGGTTTCCAGGCGTTCATATATAAACACAGCAAGAAACCCAAAAGAAAAAATATTTAAGAAGGGAATCATCAAAAAGAGACCGCCTATTAAGGTTTTCCTAAACCAATCCCTGTCTTTGAATACTATCGAAAAATCCTTCTGTAAATTCAATTACCTTCCTCCAGATTTATTCCGTATTCCATAGCGTCTGATAGCGCTATCCAGCTTGCATCGATTATATTAGTGGAAGCTCCTACAGTACTCCAGTACTTGTTGTTAAGCTGCATGTCAATCATAACCCGCGTTACAGCTCCTGTTCCTTTTTTACTATTTACAATGTGGACTTTGTAATCGGCAAGATGAAATTTTTTAATCTCGGGGTGTACCTGCTTGAGCGCTTTACTTAAAGCAAGATACAAAGCATCAACCGGACCATCACCTTCCGCAGCCATATGAAAAACTTTATCCCCTACAAGTACTTTCACTGTTGCTTCAGCAAAAATACCTCTTTTTTCCCTGTGCTCAACCACTGTCATAAAATCCAGCATTTTAAAAGGCGGTTTGTAGTCCTTCTGGGAACGAAGCAATAGTAATTCAACGGACGCTTCGGCTGATTCGAAACTAAAACCTTCATGTTCCAATTTCTTTATCTTTTCCAACACATCTTTTAAATTATCTATCTTCCTGGAAACTCCCATTTCTTCGATTTTGCTGAGAAGGTTAGATCTGCCGGCAAGTTCCGAAATCAAAACCCTCGATTCGTTACCTACAAGTTTCGGGTCAACATGCTGGTAAGAAAGCGAATTTCGCCGCATAGCGGATACGTGGATTCCGCCTTTGTGCGCAAATGCACTGCGCCCGATATACGGAGAACGATGCGGAGGCGGCTGATTCGCTATATAAGCTATTGCATTCGCAACCCGCGTCAGATGAACCAATTTTCCTTTCGGCAAAACATTGAATCCCATCTTCAACTGAAGGTTTGGGATTAATACGCTAAGGTCAGCATTGCCACAGCGTTCCCCGTATCCATTTGTAGTACCCTGAACATGCGTGGCTCCCGCTGAAACGGCTGCAAGGGTGTTACCCATTGCGGTACCCGAATCGTTGTGAGCATGTATACCAATCACGGTATCGGGAAACGCGGACTTCACTTTAGCGGTTATACTTTTAACTTCTTCGGGAAGACTGCCGCCGTTCGTGTCGCAGAGAACCAGAGAATCGGCTCCGCCTTTTGCGGCAGCATCAAGAGTCTTCATTGCATATTCTGAGTCGGTTTTATATCCGTCGAAGAAATGTTCCGCATCATAGACAACCTCCCGGCCTTTCGACTTTACATATCGGACACTTTCTTCTATCATCCTGAGATTCTCTTTAAGTGTTGTCTGTAAAGCATCTTCGACATGAAGAGTCCATGATTTTCCGAACATAGTAACAACAGGTGTTTCGGAGTCCAGCAGGGCTTTGATGTTATCATCTTTCGCGGGATCCGTATTTTTGCGGCACGTGCTTCCGAAAGCTGCTAAGCGGACGTTTTTCAGCTTCAAATCTTTAACTTTCTTAAAGTATTCCACATCCTTCGGGTTAGAACCGGGCCATCCTCCTTCGACATAATCAATTCCGAGTTCATCGAGCAATTGAGTAATTTTCAGCTTGTCGGTCGACGAAAGGGAAACTCCTTCCGCCTGGGCTCCTTCGCGCAGTGTTGCATCGTATATCATTACTTTATTTACGTTCTCTTTATTTTTCGATTTTTTCCCGGATTTTTTCATCATATCCTCCAAAAAAAATATTACGTAGCACTATAGTATTGTCAGCCAATTTTTTTCAATAACATATCTCATTTGGTCTCGTTTTCATAGGAAATTAAATATCAAAATTTAAAAAGCAAAATGACATATACGCTATCAGCTATCCGCCTTCTGCTTTCCGCTAAACCCAACCCCACACACCATTTTTTAACATGTGGAAAATGTAGAACCTGTAGTTTTTTGCTTTTAATTCTATAAGGACTACATGACCTACATGTGCAAATTTTTTTGTTTTTTTCTGCGGTTAGCCGTAAGCGGTAAGCCGAGAACGACTTTTTACTTTCCATTTTGATATTTAATTTTTGCATTTTAGCATTTTAGCGGCTTTGCCGCTATATGAACTCGCTGTTAAGAATTTCTTCATACCACCTTATCGTCTATCCAGTCCATCATGCTTCTTAGCTTTTTACCTATCACTTCAATTGGATGGTTTTTATCCCTCTCTTCAAATTTCTTCAAATTTGGTTTCCCTTTGGCGGATTCCTCGATCCATTCTCTGGCGAAAGAACCGTCTTTAACTTCGGCAAGTATTTTTTTCATCTCTTTTTTCGTTTCTTCGGAAATAATACGCTCGCCTCTGGTAAAATCCCCATACTCTGCCGTATTACTCACGGAGTACCGCATGTAATTTAACCCACCCTGGTAGAAAAGATCCACAATCAATTTCAGTTCATGCATGCACTCAAAATAAGCAATTTCCGGTTGATATCCTTCCTCAATCAATACCTCGAAAGCTTTTTTCACCAGAGCGGAAACACCTCCGCAGAGAACAACCTGTTCTCCGAATAAATCCGTTTCTGTCTCTTCCGAAAAAGTCGTTTTTATCGCCCCTCCCTTCGTTCCGCCTATCCCTTTGGAATAAGCAAGAGCCAGCTTAAAAGCATTGCCGCTGGCATCGTTTTCAACTGCTATAAGGTTCGGCACTCCCCCACCCTTTTCATATTCACTTCTGACGAGATGCCCGGGACCCTTCGGAGCAACCATTATCACATCAACATATTTAGGAGGTATTATCTGCTTAAAACGAATGTTGAAACCGTGAGAAAAGAGCAAAACTTTTCCTTCTTTTAAGTTAGATTCCACGGATTCTTTATAAATCTTAGATTGAATTTCATCGGGCGCCAAAATTACTATAATGTCGGCTTTTAATGCAAGCGCATCTGCCGTTACAGGTGCAAAACCGTGCTTCTTTGCCAGTTCATAATTATCCGTTCCCTCAAGCTCCGAAACAATGACATTCAAACCGGAATCTCTTAAGTTTTGAGCCTGTGCGTGCCCCTGACTTCCGTAGCCTATAATACCAATGGTCTTATCCTTTAAAATATCGAGACTTACATCTTTTTCATAAAAAATTTCAGCCATTATTCTCCTCCTTCATTTTTGTTTCTTGCGATTGCTATTTTACCAGTCCTTACTATTTCAACGATACCAAACGGTTTTATCAAATCAAGAAAAGCCTGGATTTTATTATCCTTACCTGTTATTTCTACAGTCATTTCTTTTTTACCTACATCCACAATTTTTGCTCTGAATATATCCACTATTTCCATAAGTTCAGCCCGGGTATTCTTCGAAAGGTTAACTTTGATTAACAGCATCTCCCTTTCCACGTGATCCACACCGGTAAAATCTCTGACTTTTATGACGTTTATCAGCTTATTCAATTGCTTTTTTATCTCTTCAAAGATATAATCATCCCCGTCAACAACCATCGTTATCCTTGAAAGTTTAGAATCAAGTGTTTCTCCCACGGAAAGACTCTGAATATTGAATCCCCTGCTGCTGAATAACTCAGAGACCCTCGCAAGAACACCAAACTTATTCTCAACCAGAACAAAAATAATTCTTTTCATTATGCCATCCCCCCTATCATCTGCGTTAGTGAAGAACCGGCAGGAACCATCGGAAAAACATTTTCCTCACTATCGATTATACAGTCAACAATAACAGGACCATCTGTTTCCATCGCTTTTTCAATAGCATTTTTAACGTCGTCATTCTTGCGAACTCTAATACCGGTCGCACCGTAAGCCTCGGCAACTTTAACAAAATCGGGTGTGTACTCGGGGCATTTCTTGACCATCTCGCATTTTTTCGGGTTCAAAGCCCCGGTTCGCAGGCACGTAGCTGCATACCTTTTGTTGTAGAATAACTCCTGCCACTGCCTCACCATGCCTAAATAGCCGTTATTTAAAATAATAATTTTGACCCCGATGTTTTTTATAACCGCGGTAGCCAACTCCTGAATGTTCATTTGAATACTTCCGTCACCGGCAATATCGAAAACCGGCATATCCGGTCTTGCAACTTTCGCGCCTATAGCTGCAGGAAAACCATAACCCATCGTGCCGAGACCACCTGAAGTAAGAAGGGTACGAGGTTTGTCGAATTTATAAAACTGAGCAACCCACATCTGGTTCTGTCCGACCTCTGTTGATATAATCGCGTTGCCTTTGGTAACTTCACGAACACATTCAACCACATATTGAGGAGACACAACCCCTTCCTTTTTCTTATAGCTTAGAGGAAATTTTTCTTTCCAGGTATTAACCTCTTTTATCCAATCGTTATGCTTTTTATCCTTAACTATCTTCACCAGTTCTTTCAAGATATGCTTCGCATCACCAACAATCGGTATCTCAACCTTCACATTTTTACCCACTGAGGTAGGATCGATGTCAATGTGTATTATGTTAGCATGAGGCGCAAACTCCGAAAGTTTCCCGGTAACCCTGTCGTCAAATCTCGCTCCTATAGCTATAATAAGATCCGACTCCATTATAGCATAGTTCGCATATTGAGTTCCATGCATTCCCAGCATACCCAGAAAAAGTTCGTGTGTCCCCGGAAAAGCCCCCAATCCCATTAACGTCGTGGTAACAGGCGTATCGGTTTTTTCCGCAAGTTTCCTCAATAAATCCGAAGCACCGGACGTAATAATTCCTCCACCGGCGTATATAACCGGTCTTTTCGCATTATCGATAAATTCTGCCGCTTTTTTTATCTGTTTTAAACTGCCCATAAGCGTAGGTTTGTAACCCGGTATATTAATCGGTTTACTGCTTATATTTGAGGTCTTTGCCTTCTGAACATCTTTAGGTATATCGATTAAAACAGGTCCCGGACGACCGGTTGTGGCGATATAGAAAGCTTCATCAATAATCTGAGCAAGACTATCAACATCTTTAACCAGATAATTATGTTTTGTTATCGCTCTGGTTATACCGGTAGTATCGACTTCCTGGAAAGCCTCATTACCGATAAGGTTTGTGGGAACCTGACCGGTGATTGCTATCAGAGGTATGGAATCCATCTGCGCAGTCGCTATACCGGTAACGAGATTTGTAGAACCCGGGCCTGAAGTAGCTATGCAAACGCCGGGTTTACCGGAAGCTCTGGCATAGCCGTCGGCAGCATGAACCGCTCCCTGTTCATGACGGGTAAGATAGAAGTCTATATCACTGTCATGCAGGCAATCGAAGATATCTATAACAGTCCCGCCCGGATATCCAAATATAGCTTTTATATTCTTACCCTGTAAAGATTTAACCAGCAGTTCGGCTCCGCTTAATATCTTTTTATCTGTTTTCTCTTTTTTCATTTTATTAAAAACCCCTCCTCATAGTATTAAAAATTTTTATTTTAATAACATTTACGTTTAGTCTTTCTTCATCAATCCATCGATTTTTTAATATTCGGTATAATAAACATTCGTACGTAATATTTCAAGTCAAAAAAATACATCGACTTCATTAATTTCAACAAAAGTGAATTATCTTTTAAAGAAATTAAAGCCGAGGTATTTTTTATTTTATCTTTAAGGGAAATTTTGACAGAAAGATAGGAAGTATCTCGTTTAGAGATTTCGCAGGTAAGATATGTTAATTTAAAATCCCCGATTCTACTCCCAACATAAATATATAACTCCTTTAATGTAAAGTTACTATAATAAGAGTTCGGAAAAAGTCAACCCCTTAGTTTTGCCACAGAGGCACAGAGAACACAGAGAACAAAAAAATAATTATATGTTGTTTAAAACCCATCCTGCAACCCCTGAATTAGCTATGGATTTACACTGATATACACGGATATTTTTGTTGTTTTTAGACTAGGAACCAGTAACCAAGTTGTCCAAACTTTTTTCACACTTCTTCTTCCTTAACCGAAATTAACATATAAAGGTCTGATTTACTTTGCTTAGTTTTCACCCATTTTTCCATTACTTTTTTAATTGAATCGTTTTCATATTTTACAGATTCATACCTATTAATTAATTGAAAATATTTTGAATTCAGTTCTTCGATTTGTGAATTGAGCGTATCTTTTTTCAACTCAAGTTTTGCTGTTTCTAATTCTAATTTCTCACTTTTTATTTCAAATATTCCAGATTTCCAGCTATATATTGTTGCAGTTAAAACAAGTAAAAAAGTAAATAATGGAGGCCAAAATGAAGGATGTCTCCATATCTGTTTCAGATTTTTTATCTCAACTATTAACTTTTCCTCCTCAAGACTTTTTATCCTTATATCTTTTTCTTCTTTATCACGCTTGTTCATATGAGAAGTTTTTATTTGTAATTATTGCTAACTTATTCATATCCGCAATTATTGCGTATATACTGCTGGTTTGTGAGAATGGACACAGTACGGATACACCTCTTATGGGGGGAGAACTCAAAATCTCCCTTCTTTTTAATGAATTTTATCACTCTGCACCTTCTTTCGTTTAGGATTACAAAGACATACCACTTTTATACAGTTGTCTTCTTTTTTCTGAATGCTAATTATTGATTCCATTAAAGTTAAAATAATTATTTCATTTAAATTGTCAAGCTTTGAGTTAACCTCCTTGATCTTTGCCACAAAGACACTAAGGCACAAAGTTCCGCGCATATATGAAATTTTTCTAACTTGGAGTCATCTCTTTTTTTTGATCTGTCATTCTTTTTTACCTCCTCAATGATTTGGTTCTATATCGTTCGAACTTTTATCTACCTCGTTTATAGACGACATATGTCGCTTTTTGTCCCGATTTGGGACCTTTTCCCTCTTCTTTGTTTTTTAAGCAAGCCTTTCTTCTTTAAATGCTTTATTGCTCCACGAGTTCTACACGTCGATTCTTTGCTCTACCTTCCTCTGTTTTGTTGGACGCAACTGGTGCGAGGGAGCCAACTCCATAGGATTTAAGTCTATCAGGAGAAACCTTGTATTTGGTTACAAGCTCATTCATTACAGCATCTGCCCTTGCCTTTGAAAGCTTCATGTTGTAGTCAATGCTTCCGACATTGTCTGTATGTCCCACCACATAGAGCTTTAACCCTTTATTCTCCTGAAGAAGCTTCGCAATCTCTTTAATTGCCGGCTCAGACTCTGGCTTGATATCTGCCTTATTAAAATCAAAGTAAATCCCGTAAACCGAGGCATGACCCGTTGCCTGAATATCACTCATAAAGCTCTTGGCATCTGCCACAACTTCCTGTGCCATCTCGGCTTTCTCGACAACAGTAAGTTCGTATTGTTTACCATTATGTGAAGAAACAATTACCCACCATGTTTTTCCGGGCTTACTCAATTTCAGATAGGTTGTGCCGTAATTTGAGCCTGATCTCTCATGGACAACTACTCCTCCGATTTTTTTGATTGCATTCTGGTAATTACGTATAACCTGTATATCGGATAGACGGGTGAAACCTTTCTTTATGCGATATTCAGCCCAATAGAATTTTCCTTCCACTTCGATTTTTTCTTTCTTTTCATTTACAAATTCTACCTGATCAAAGTCCTTCCCTTCGCATTTAGCAATGTAGAAATTCGGCATCCTGGTAAACATTGGATGATCTATACAACCCTTTTTATCTTCCTGTGCAAACACGGAATCTGCTATAAGGAGAAGTAAAAATACCACCCCGACTGCCATTTTACGACCTATACTTTCCATAAAGCCTCCTTTTCTGCCCGAAATGAGCAGATAACACGTTTATAAACGACATATTGAGGATATCCCAAATCTGGCTTAAATCCTGAAAGTTTCTATTAGCAAGTCTCTTCTTGTTTCGCCTTTGACTTTTTAAAGTCAAACTATCTAAAGGACATAACACTTTTATACTGTTGTCTTCTTTCTGAATACTAATTATTGAGCTCATTAAAATTATAATAATTGTTTTACTTGGACTGTCAAGCTTTCAGTTAATATTCTTGAGTTTGCCATGAAGGCACAAAGACACAAAGAAAGGACTTTAAACCACAAAACACACGAAATACACTAAAACTCACCACACCCTTTGAATTTTTGTTTTAAAAAACACAAGAAAAAAAATAAATTTCGTTGTTTTAACTCCCTAACTTCCCAACCTCCTAACTTCCTAACAATGAAATAACCAAGGATTTACACGGATTTTTTGGATTTGTACTACTACACCCCACACCACAAAATTATCTCACACTGAGGCACTAAGACACAAGGAAAAAACTATACTTTTTTGTTTAAAACCCAACACACAACCTAATTTCTTCTTACATGTAGAAAATGTAGAGATTGTAGATTCTGTTTTTTTTAGTTTCTATATAGACTACATGTTCTACATGTGAATTTTTTAATGTTTTTCTGCCATCAGCCGTCGGCGGTCAGCGGTCGGATTTTGACCTAAGTCAAATTACTAACTACCAGATCTCCGACTTCGGAAGTCGAATATCCCATCTTACCGGCGGAAAGGCTTTGAAGCTTTTCTTTAACCACTTTTTTAACAGATTTCTCGATCGCTTCTGCTGCTTTGCTTTCACCCAGAGTATCAAGCATCAGGGAAAGAGCACATATTGCTGCGAGAGGATTGATGATGTTTTTCCCCGTATATTTCGGAGCGCTACCGCCAATCGGCTCGAACATGGACACACCTTCAGGATTCAAGTTGCCTCCGGCGGCAATACCCATGCCACCCTGAATCATCGCCCCAAGGTCGGTAATAATATCCCCAAACATATTATCTGTAACTATAACATCGAACCATTCGGGATTTTTTACCATCCACATACATGTAGCGTCAACATGGGCGTAATCGGTTTTTATATCGGGATAATTTTTGGCGACTTTGTAAAATGTTCTTTCCCACAAATCGAAAGCGAAAGTCAAAACATTGGTTTTTCCACATAAAGTAACCTGTTTTCTTTTATTTCTCTTTTTTGCATACTCAAAGGCAAATCTTATGCAACGCTCCACTCCTTTGTACGTATTAATGCTTTCCTGTATCGCAACTTCATCTTGAGTATCTTTTTTCAAGAAACCACCGGCTCCGCAATATAATCCTTCCGTATTCTCTCTTACCACAATAAAATCTATATCTTTTTCTTCTTTATCTTTTAAGGGGCAAAATCTTTTATCATAAAGAATTACGGGTCTTAAATTTATGTACTGGTCAAGAGCAAACCGTAAACTCAGCAAAATGCCTTTCTCTAAAATACCGGGTTTAACACCAGGATGACCAATAGCACCCAGATATATCGCATTAAAAGTCTTTAACTCTTTAAGAACAGATTCCGGCAAAACTTCACCTGTTTTTAAATACCTGTCACCTCCAACGTCGTATTCTTCTGTCTTGCATTCAAAGCCGAATTCGGCTTGAACCGCTTTCAACACCTTTATACCCTCCCTCACCACTTCGGGTCCCGTTCCATCTCCCGGTATCACTGCTATTCTGTAAGTTTTCATTCTTTATCCCCCTTTATTTACTTCTTATATATTATATAAAATTCTATAAATTAAACAAAATTACCACTATCGTCACTCCCTGTACAAATACAGGAAACTTCTCTTAAGGTAATTATCTTATTCTCGATAAGGGTCTTTGTCAACCCGTTTTTATAATAAAATAAAATATCAAATATTAAAAAGCAAAATGACATGTAAAAATGCAAAAACCGAAAAAAATAGGACGCAGATTTCCGCAGAATCAAAGGGATTTTTCACCTGTTGTCTTTTTATTTATTTTTGAATTTTGATATGCAATTTTACATTTTGATATTTAATTTTTGCATTTTAACAAACTCCCCACTCTGTTATATATTTATACAAGTAACGTTAAAACACAAAAACCGATAATCTAAGTAGAGGCCTCTTCCCCTCCATATAAATGCTTAAACGTTGTTTCTGCCTTTGCCAAATCACCAAGCAAATCCATTCGTCCTTTGGAGACCAACGCTTTTAATTTGAGGATTGATATCTGAAATGAACATATCGAGTCATCAATCTTGCCCATTTTATGGTATACCAATCCCAAATTCAACTTAGTCCGCGCGTATTCGTCCTCATATTTGTTTTCGCCTTCCGAAATCATTTTCCACAGAACATCCGAACTCTGTTCCATTAGGTCGACAGCCTCGGGTAGTTTTCCTGTTTTTTGTGCGTTAAGACCTTTTTGATAAAGATATTTGGCATAAAGATTCTTAACAAAAGACATGCGTTTCTCCTTCCCCTCTATTTTTTACTTATATTTGGATATTTGTGAGGATTTTTCAAAGATGAAGTGCTGACTTCAAATCATTCAAATTTTTTTGAAATTTTCTTTAAAGGTAAATCAACATTAAAAAACAATTCTTTTTCTTTATCGCCATCAGAAACTTTTATTATATCAAAGTGAAACCCGTCTTTTATCATCCAATTCTGTCCGTTAGATTTTAATTTCAGCCATTCCATTAAATCGTACTCTTCCGAGACTTCTATGGCAATAAAAGCAGTTTTTACGCTTTTCCCATCACCAGAAAAATAAATCGAATTCAAAAGACCGCTGTAAATATTATAATGATAATTAGATTTTGCAGTATCATTAAGCTTTTTATAAATCTGACTGCAGTATAAATGTGTTTTGATGTCTACATATTTCTTCTTAAAAATATCATCCGCAATTGCAAGCGCTTTTTGGAAATTCTTCTTTTCGGTATAACTTACCATTTTTTTCTGTAGATTTTCAATATCTTCACCATAAGGGTCATATAGACTTGTTTTGGTGTAAGCCATTCTTAAAGAAAAAAAATCGTTCGAGACGCCATTTCCAACACTATCTAACAGAAAATAATAATCGCCCTCGGTCAACAAGTTTATATAATCGAATAATATGTAATTCGATGTGGCATCATTTTCTTTATCTTCTATAACATTTTGAGAAGAACTGCAACCAATTAAAAGTATCAATACAAAAAATAATAATTTCTTCAAATTTATCTCCTTATCATAATGAAACAGAAGTATTAATAATCTTTTTCCCTGTAAACCAGAGGTTTGTATTCTTTCTTTAGAAATTCTGCCGCTACAATTTTTCCGATAATCAATTTCTCGTCTCTGTGGTCATGTACATCTTCCACCTGACAGTCAAACGCAGCAGCACAGTCATCAAGCAGTGGAGACCCGGTCTTAACCGTATGGTAACCAATCTTTTCAAATTTATTCACCTTACGGCTTGATTGTCCGCCGAACAACTTAGCTACATCTATCTGACCTTTTGCGAGGACACTCAACCCGAACGCACGGGAATTTAAAATCAATTCCCGTGTTGCGCTCTGACTACCAACGCAGATTAAAATATAATCCGTATCAAGCTGTGTTGCCCACGCAACCGCGAGACCTCCTTTTTTACCTTCATGCTGTGCACAGACTATATACACCCCATGTGTCAGCATATCATGTCTAAGCTTCATATCATAATCCTTTTTTAATGTAGATAGTTATGGGAATTTGTCAAGGATGGGCTTCGTTGGATGGTTGATCCGTTAGTTGGTTATATCTTCAGCCCCTAAAGTATCAAATTATTATATTATTACGGAAAAATACAGAGAAAATTTTCAATTTTTCCTTCAAAAATACTATTACAAATTTATATTAAATCTTCCTTATTACAGCCGTAAGGCTTAAATACATTCAAATGACTTTCCAATAAATCATGTTCTTCCGAATGCCTCGCCCACTCGGTGGAATTAAGGTGCACATGAACATGGGTCGCTCCCTTTTCTCTCATACATTTCACTTGAGGATGATTATCGCTAATCTGAGCTTTAAGCTCTCCCTGTCCCATGTATATAGGTACCCAATTATCAGCGCCGCCTTTTTTTGCGAAGATATAATTCCCGTGCTCATCAGGTTTAAAATCCGCAGGCAAGTCAAAAACGGCATAAACATACCGCTGACCGGTAACCCCAACCCATTCATGAGTTTCCCCTTTAGTCATTTTTATCTCCTTGTTTTGTTAATAATAATGATTAAAAATATAATTTTGTCAACTCCCCTTTTCAAATTTATTGTAATTTCAATTAAATTTTTTAGCAGTAAAACAATAATATCAGGCATGGATAAATGCTAATCAACAATCAAAAAATACTATTGCAAAAAATTTTTTTTTTATTATAATGTATATTATTTAAATGCGGGGGACCGCGAATCAAATTTGGGGCTGAGCTACATGCATCACACGCAGTACTCAGTTAAAGAGTGGTCCCCCTTTTTACATTTAAGGGTATATATTAAAATACTTATAAAGGAGATTACGATGAAAAAATGTAGCTTTATTTTTTTAATATCTTTAATCTCGTTTACACTTTTTGCAAAAACTTACTACGTCTCCACCAGCGGCAGCAACAGTAATAACGGACTATCTCCGGATTCGGCGCTTGCAACTCTGCAGTATGCTTCAAATACGGTTTCTACAGGTGATTCTGTTCTTGTCTTACCTGGCAACTATGCGGGTTTTGACTTAAGGGGTGTTGATGGCACAGAAGTAAACCCTATAGTATTCAAGACGTTGGGCGACAATGTCAAAATAACAAGTAGAAACCCTCGTACTGCTGACGGAATAAACCTTGAAGGACCGGATTGGGTGGTAATTGATGGTTTTACAGTCACAGGGGTTCCCCGCAACGGCATCAGATTGGTAACTGCGGAACATATAACTATAAAAAATAATACCTGTTTGAATAACTCAAGAGGAATACTTACAGGATTCGTAGAATATGCTGTGATTGAAAATAATTTATGTGCTTATTCCTGGGACGAACATGGAATATATCATTCGAATAGCGGAGACCATCCTATTATAAGGTACAATACATGTCATCATAACAATAGTTGCGGAATCCATATGAATGGGGATTCAAGTATGGGCGGAGACGGTTTAATAACCGATGCAATAGTTGAAGGAAATATCATATATGAAAATGGAGATGCAGGCGGGTCTGGAATTAACTGTGACGGAGTTGCTGATTCGAAAATATTCAACAATCTCTTGTATAATAACCATGCAAACGGGATAAGCCTTTATAAAATAGATTCAAAACACGGCTCATACAATACTAAAGTATACAACAATACAATAATTAACGCATCGGATAGTAGATGGTGTGTTAACATAGGTACAGATGCTACAGCTGATACATTATACAACAACATTCTTATTAATCTTCACGCATGGCACGGAAGTATAGCTGTAGACGCTCCAGCATTTGAAGATTTTTACAGTGATTACAATATTGCAGTTAATAGCTTGAGCAGTGACGGAGACGAAACAGCTATAAGTCTCTCCGAGTGGCAAGAAATGGGTTACGATACACACTCAATGCTTGCGGACTCTATGAATCATATCTTCATGGACTGGCAAAACGGCAACTATCATTTAAAACCAACCTCTCAGGCAGTTGATTCCGGAATTTCCATCGTTTCGGTTTTCGTAATTTATGACCTTGACGGTGTCTCGAGACCTTTCGGAGAAGGATACGATATCGGGGCTTATGAATACAATCCCTCCGGAACGAACATTCCTGATGAAACACAAAAGAATCCATGCAAAATCGTAATTAAAGATAATTATGTTGTCTTCGATAGCTTAAATCCTTATGAAGAAATCGAAATATTCGACGTTAAAGGGACTTTGATACATAAGTCCGGCAATATTTACGCCTCGACCTATAGGTATAATATTGAAAATCTTCCAAACGGTATTTATTTCTGGCATTTAAAAATCAGTCAGATTACTTTAGAAAAAGGTAAAATCGTAGTCGCACGGTAAATCGGAATTTAGTGATTGGGATTTAGGGATTAGTTGAAAGCAAAAAAACTATTTACTTTTTTTCTTACAAAGTGGTAATTTCATACATTTTTAAGAGTGACAATAACCAGGACACTAAAGATTCCGAACCTTCGTTTTTATTGACCCCGGTGGGTAGTAACCCGTCTTTACATCCACCGGTTTTCGGGTCATATAAACTCTCTTCCAGTACATTTTGTCCGAAAAACCATCTAAAAGCCCAATTAATTCTATCCAGAAAGAATTCATCGTTTGTAGAAAGATACGCTTCATAACAGGCATCAATCAACGCAGCTACTTCAACGGGTTGCTGGTCAAATTCTATTTTTTTTCCGTTTCTTTTGAACCATCCTTTATTTCCTATTACCGAAAGGTATCCGCTCTCCTGATTGGTCTGAATATTGATTAACCATTTTAACGCGTTTAATCCCCATTCTTTCATTTCCTTATTTCCGGTTAAGCGTCCTTCTTCCAGCAATGCTTGAGGTAAACGCGCATTTTCGTAAGATACAATGTCTTCGATCCAGATCCAATCATCGGAGGAATTATCTTTAAACAAATTAAGAAGTTTGGATGCCAGCTCATTATTAAGGTTCTGGGCATTTTTATCCCCTGGAAATTTATTAAGGTATTTTGTTATACCCAAAATGGAGAAAGCCCAGGCTCGAGGCGAAGAAAATGAAGCAACTTTTCTCAAACAATTATATAAAAGCTCTATAGCAAAATGACTGATTTCTTCTCTGGGTGGATAAGATATTGCATTTCCAAGAGCCCAGACCAAACGGCCATGATGATCCTCTGAAGCTTTTGACTCAAGCCATCTTCTATCAAAAGACAGTTCATTCCTGACGATTTCCTTATCCGCATCATAAGAATCGGATAAAAACGACAGGTATTTTACAAGTAGAGGTAATACGCAATCATCTTTAAAAAGACTCCAAACTTTTAGAGCCACGATTGCCGCCCTTGCATTATCATCAGTAGTATACCCGTAACTCCGGTTAGGTATAGAGTACTTGGAATGTTGGAAAATACCGGTATCATCCGTTAGATTCAACAGATGGCACAAATTAAGTTCGGGTAAATCCTGAACTTTAATGCCTATATCTTTCTTAACATAAACGCTTTTTCTCTTACGGGACTTAAATTTTTCCGTTATTTTTTCAAAAGAATCAACATAAGAAGAAGCAACTTCCGACCATATCATTTTCCTTCCGTACTTATATGTCGCCTTTCTTATCTTATCTCTTTTAACTTTATCTTTTACCAACTCCTTAATAGCTTCTGCTATTGCTTTTACATCGCCAAAAGGCACCAGGATTCCACGACCATCATCGAGAAGTTCCTGAGCATGCCAGTAAGGAGTGGATATGATAGCCTTCCCGCACGCAACCGCATAAGACAACGTTCCGGATGAAATCTGTTCTTCCGAACAATATGGAGTTATATATATATCAGCCATTATCAGATACTTAATTAGCTCTTTAAGAGTTACGAAACGGTTGTGAAAAACAACGTTTTTTTCAAGGTGGTTTTTATCCACAAGATTCTTTAATGAATATCTATATTCCTCTCCGGAATGACTTTTTATATTCGGATGGGTCTCTCCCAGGATAATATAAATAACTTCGGGATATTTTTTTACGACTTCAGCTAAAGAATTAATAACAATTTCCAGTCCTTTATCCGGACCCAGTAAACCATAGGTTAAAATCAAAGGGTGCCCTTCCATATTAAATTCCTCTTTGTAGTAGGAAGGATCCATAAAAGGCACATCAGGAGCTCCATGGTGTATTTTTTTTATCTTAGATTTCGAGACTCCATAAATTTCGGTTAGCAGCTCAAAGCCTTTGTCAGCTAAAATGACTACTTCTGAAGAAAGTTTACAAATTTTCGATAATATTTCTTTTTGACTGTCTGATGGTTTGTCCAGGATTGTGTGTAATGTTGTAACTACCGGTTTTTTCAAATTTTCAAGGAACGATAAAAGATATCTTCCATCTGGACCACCATAAATTCCAAATTCATGTTGAACCGAAATAACATCTACGTCGGATATATTAAGAAATTCAGCCGCCCTCAGATAATCGGTTTTATTCTGAGCATGGATTTCAAAAGATACTTCGTTGCCGTAATTGTATCTATTTTCCGAGTCGGTCAAAGCGACCATTTCTATATTGCTATTTCCCTTTAAATCAAGGCCGTAAAAAGAGGAAATTGCTCCTGCGAGATCACTTGTAAAAGTAGCTATCCCACATTCCCTTGGGAGGTAGGTCGATACAAAAGCAATATGAAACTGATTTTTTTTATTTTTACTCATAATAATAAGTCGACATTTGAATTTTACAAAGAATGCAACATAAGTCAAGAGATAATATTTTTAAACCCCACAGAATACACAGCCGCTAAAATGCAAAAATCAAATATTAAAATGTAAAATTACAAATCAAAATTCAAGAATGATTTAAAAAAAAATTCACCACAGAGGACACAGAGAAAGACAGAACGCACAGAGCACACGGAGATACAGAAAAAAAAGAAAAATTATGCTGCTTTACCCAACTCCAACCCAATAGAAACAACGAATAACACAAATATTAATAAAAATATTCTTTTTTCATTCGTGAAATTTGTGCTATTTGTTGTTTATCTGTTGTTAAAAAATAGTGCGTGGATTGTAAAACAATAAAAATCTCTGTGGTTTTTGGGGTTAAATATTCGGATGTAGGTTGTGCGGGCTCTATGCGCTCTGTGTTTTGACTTGGTTGGTGGTTTGTGGGCTAAACAGAATTAAAATCTCTGTGCTCTCTGTGGTAAAAAATTTTGGAGTTGAGATGTGTGGGCTTTGTGTCTTGGTGACTTTGTGGCTAAAAAAAGAAGCATTGCATTAGATTGTTTTTTAATTATATTAAAGTCGCTGATTAAAGATATTGAATTTTTTAAAGTAAAATTTCAAATTAGGAGGCAAAAGTTATGGTATCTTATAAGGAATTAGGATTTGTTAACACCCGCGAAATGATGGGTAAGGCTCTTAAGGGCGAATATGCGGTTCCTGCTTACAATTTCAATAATATGGAACAATTACAGGCAATAATTACTGCCTGTGTAGAAACACAATCTCCGGTAATATTACAGATATCAAAAGGTGCAAGAAAATATGCGAACCAGACTCTATTAAGATATCTCGGTCAGGGCGCCATCGAAATGATGAAAGATATGGCTAAGGAAAAGGGCTTAAAAGAAATTCCTGTAGCCCTGCACCTTGACCATGGAGATTCATATGAACTATGTGTTTCTTGTATCGAATCGGGTTTTTCTTCTGTAATGATAGACGCATCAAGCCTGCCCTTCGACAAAAATGTTGAATTAACCAAAAAAGTCGTTGATTATGCTCATCCTTATGATATAACTGTCGAAGGCGAACTCGGAGTTCTCGCAGGAATCGAAGAACATGTGGTATCGGAAAAAACGCATTATACCAGACCCGAAGAGGTTGAAGAATTCGTAAAAAGAACGGGAGTAGATTCTCTTGCAATTTCAATAGGGACTTCTCACGGCGCAAACAAATTCAAACCGGAACAGTGCACCAAAAACGAAGACGGCGTATTAATACCTCCTCCCTTGCGTTTCGACATCTTAGAGGAAGTAGAAAAAAGAATCCCCGGTTTCCAGATTGTTCTTCACGGTTCATCTTCGGTACCGCCAGAAGCCATAAAAACAATTAACAGCTTTGGCGGAGCATTAAAAGATTCCATTGGAATTCCGGAAGAACAGCTGCAAAAAGCGGTAAAATACAACGTCTGCAAAGTAAATATAGATTCCGACGGGCGGCTCTGGATGACTGCTGCTATAAGAAAACACCTCGCGGAACATCCGGCGGATTTCGACCCGAGGAAATACTTAGGACCATCTCGCGAAGCTTTAGTAAACATGTATAAGCATAAGAACGAGAATGTCTTAAATTCTGCCGGTAAAGCTTGATTTAAACCATATATCACACCATTCATTAAGCCCCTGCCGAATAATCACGCAGGGGCTTTTTATTGGAACTTCTCGCCTTTAAAGTAGGTCTGTAATAAAAAAGGAGCAGTAATGGTTTTTAATAGAAAAAACATAATTGGTTTTTTAATAATTGCTTTTATTTTCTCGTTTATCTTAAACGGAGCTAACCAAAAAGGAGAAATAAAAATGGAGAAAGAGATTTTAGAGGAAGCCACTTTTGCCGGCGGTTGTTTCTGGTGCATCGAGTCGGCTTTCGATGAAACCGAAGGTGTGAAAGAGGCTATTTCAGGCTATACTGGAGGAAAAACAAAGAATCCGACCTATGCAGAAGTATGTTCAGGCAAAACAGGTCATTATGAGGCTGTTCAGGTTACTTTCGATACAACGAAGATAACATATAAAGAACTTGTAGAAGTTTTCTGGCAGCAAATCGACCCTACGGACCCTCTTGGGCAATTCGCGGACAAAGGCTCTCAATACAAAACGGCAATATTTTATCACAACGAAGAACAGAAGAAAATAGCCGAAGAATCGAAGAAGAAATTAGAAAAATCGGGTAAATTCGATAAGCCCATAGTAACCGAAATAAAAGAAGCTACAAAATTCTATCCGGCTGAAGACTACCATCAGGATTACTATAAAACGTGTCCTGTAAGATACCAAAACTACAAGGTCGGTTCCGGAAGAGAAACTTTTTTAAAGAGAGTTTGGAAGAAAGTAACTGATTAGTTTAACCACGGATTACCCTACACCTCATCCTGGAACTACTGCTATTCTAAATTGAAGCTAAAAAATAGTTGTATAGTGAAAATAAAAAACTACAATTTCTACAGGCACTACATGTTCTACATGTGAAAATTAAGGTGGGGATTTGGGGTGCACTCTTGACATTTTGTATTTATATTCCTAAAATGTTAAAAAGCGTATCAAATATGAAAACCGTAAAAGGAATGAAGTTTGAAACTCTGATAAACGAATCCGACATAAAAGCTCGAGTAGAAGTCCTTGTAAAAAAAATTGCAGAAGACAGCAAGGATAAAGAACTTTTTGTAATAGGTATTTTAAAAGGAAGTTTTATATTCTTATCGGATTTATTACGTCTCTTTTATCTTCACGGAATACACCCCTCCCTTGATTTTGTCACTATAGAATCATATGGTTCTAAAAAAGAATCCTCAGGAAAACTTAAAATGTTAAGAGATATAACAATCAATATTGAAAATAAATGGGTTTTAATTGTTGATGATATACTTGATACAGGTAGGACTTTGGCTTTTACAAAGGAATACTTTCTAAAGAAAAACCCAATTTCTTTAAAAACCTGCGTTTTTCTTGATAAACCGGAACGAAGAGTAAATCAATTTAAGGCTGATTATGTGGGTTTTGAAATTCCCGATAAATTCGTGGTCGGTTACGGTATGGACTACGATAATCTCTTCCGAGAACTTCCATATGTGGCGGTCCTTTGCGATGATTAAGAAAATAATATCTAAAACACAGAGAGCACGGAGAAAAAAGATTGTATTGTTTAAAAACCCTTCCCCCATCCAAAATCGATTTTTTTTGTTCATCGGTTAGAACCTTCCTTTTAAAAAATATTTTATTCCTATTTTTCATAAAGAGCAAAACCCTAATGGCCTACTTTTATTTGGCACATAACCTCTAACCACTACCGTCCCGGAATTCCTTCCTTCATCCTCGACATCATTAGCTATTGGCTATTATATGTTTAGCAGACTTTAGATAAACCTAAAATCTGCGTTATTTAAGACTGAGTCTTGAGTCAAATTCGACATGTGAAATATCGGTTAGAATGTTAGGAAATTAGTAGGCTGGGAAGTTAGGAAACAAAGGATTCTTTTATTCGTGCTATTAGTGTGATTTGTTGTTAAAATAAGCTTTGTGTTCTTTGTGTGCTTTGTGGTTTAATTTCCAAGTTTTTTATAAACTCGTAATAGAAGGTTATATCCCTCTTCGATGGACATCGGAATAACTTTGGTATCGCCGATTACCGCCATAAAGTTTGTATCGCCGCTCCATCTCGGAACAAGGTGATAATGAAGATGCTCTTCGAAGCCGGCACCTGCAATCCTTCCAAGATTCATCCCGATATTAAAGCCGTCCGGCTTCATCGCTTTTTTAAGCACTTTATGCCACTTTTGAAGCAGGATTGATATTTCAAGCATTTCGTTTTCACCGAGTTCCTGAATATTTCCCGTATGTTTATAGGGGGCAATCATTATATGTCCGTTGTTGTAAGGATATATATTCATCATCACAAAAGAAGTTTCTCCCCTAAAAAGGACAAACGACTTTCTGTCATTTTTCGACTTTGCAGCCTTACAGAAAATACAATCTCCGGAATCCGGATTGCTCACATATTTATATCTCCAGGGGGCGTATATTCTATTCATCAGAAAAGGGACTTTTGTGTTGCCACTTTATCGGGTTTTTCTTCGGGAATCAAAATCTGACCGTAGACACCATCATACCCGGGCTGAATCTCAACTTTCTCTTCTCTGACTTTAATAACGGCTCGGGCAATTTTCTCTTCCATAGAAGAAAGTAAATCCTTTTCGGGTAGTTCCAGTAATATTCTGAATTCGTTTCCAAAATGACTTGTTACCTTATCATAAGTATCTACTACGGCACGCGTATTACTTCCAAGTCCAAGGGCATCCGCTATTATTTCCTTAAGCGGAATAAGTCTCTTATAACCAACTCTCCCCTCTCCTTTTGGTTCCTTGCGGTCCGCAAGTTCGGAAACGCGGTGCAGCACTCCCAAAGTCAACGGACTGCCACATTCAGGACATAAATTGTTATGTTTTTTTGAATCCTCAGGGCAAAAAACCACATTGCATTTTCTATGCCCGTCATAATGATATTTACCTTCCTCGGGGAAAAATTCCACCGTATAATCGAAAAGCTCAGTATCCTGATTTTTCAAAATATCCAGAAGAATGAGATAATCTATCTCTTCTTTAAAACAATTGGCTTCTCTTCCTATATTGGAAGGCGAATGCGCATCGGAATTAGAGACAAGCGTTATTTTATCAAGAGAAGATAACCTCCAATTCATAGGAGGGTCGGAAGAAAGTCCCGTTTCTATAGCGTAAATTTTCTCGCTGTAATTTCCAAACGCTTCTCCAATCGAATCGAAACCCGATTGAGAACCAAAAAGTCCGAACCAGGGCGTCCAGAGATGAGCCGGAATCAAAAGCGCATCTTCATATATAGAAAAAAGACTCTCGGCAAGGTCACGCAGGTTAAAAGAGAGTATCGGTCTTCCGTCCGATTCTAATTTTCCGAATTTCCTGATGATTTTATTGAATTTATTAACCGTTTCAAAATCCGGCAAAATTATAAGAGAGTGAACTTTCTTCGTCTGCCCTCTCTCGTCATATATATTGCATACCTCAGCAGACAGAATAAAATCGACTCCTTCGAACTCATAAATGCCTTTTCGACCGGTCTCTTTCAATCCTTCTTCCAGCATATAAAGCCAGCCGGGGTTAGTAAAATCGCCGCTACCTACGAGATTGACTCCCTTAGCCTTGGCTCCCTCGACAATAAAAGGTAGCTCCATATGTTTACTGGTTGCCATAGAATACTTGGAGTGTATATGAAGATCCGCATAATATTTCATCTAAATAACCCTCTCAAGTGTCAAATTTTTCCAATACCGAAATAACTTCAGAAGGTGAAGCCGCACCCAGCAAAGTCTTTCTGAAATCTTCCTGTCTGCACATTCTCGATATTCGCGCAAGAACCTGTATGTATTTATTTTTAGCTTCTTCCGGAGCAACAATAAGAAAAACGATATGAACCGGCTTGCCGTCGAGAGATTTAAAATCCAGACCTTCCTTAACAACCCCTATAACCACCAAAAGATCCTTAACCGCCTCGGTTCTTGCGTGCGGAATTGCTATACCTTCGACTACCCCGGTGCTTTCCAGTTCTTCTCTTTCTCTAATCTTATGCAAAATGGGCTCCCTGGTCATTATGACTCCTTTCCGAAGAGCCTGGTCCACCATCTTTTCAATCATAGTAAACTTTTCTTCAACCTTATCCACAACGATTATCAAATCTTCATCAAGGAATTCTTCAATCATCTTTTTCCTCCCTCTTTTTCTATAAGAATCGGACACTGAACATATTCAATCATCTGCTGAATCATTCTTTCTACTTTTCTTCCTTCAACACCCTGTCCGCTACGATGTCCAACAATAAGAAGTTCAATATTCCTTTCTTTTACAAATCTTCTAAGAATATCAATAGTGTCTCCTTCCTCAACGAAAAGAGCTGTTTTCACGCCTTCATTAACTGCCATATCTTCAAGATAGTAAAGATATTTCCAGCCTTCTTCTTCAATCTGTACGGCAGTATCTATTTCATCCAATCCTTTCATACTCGCCACCGTCTTTACCAGATCTTTATCCACAATGAATAAAGCATACAACGTAGCCGAAAGTCCTTTACTGATTTCCAAGGCTCTATCCCAGGAAGCTCTCGTCTCTCCCGAAATTATATATAAAAGAATTTTTTCCATAATAATTACTTTTCTCCTCTTTTCAACTTTTTCATTCTAAAAAATTCTTCCCTTTCTTCTTCCTCAAGACTGTCTTCGATTCTACTAATATCTCCCTTGTATCCCGGGATAAAAATTTTTTCCAAAGCATTTACTCTTTTCTGAGTTTTGCTTATTTCCGAGCCGAGTCTCCATATAAGTATCTCCTTCGCAGCCCACCTGGCAATAAGCTCGATTATTTCTCTGAACTTGACATAAGCTTCATCGAAATATTCATCGGTAGAATCGAGACTAACCTGAACTTTTTTCGGAGGAACATCGACAAGAAGTTCGGGCACGGGAATTCCCATAACCGACCTCATCCTGACATCGATATCGGGCTTATCTACAGCCTTACCACAATTCTCTATATTTTCTTTTCCCGTATAAACCCACGTTTTCAGAAGAGCATCATAAGCTTCTTTCAATTTTTCGGTAACCTCCTCCTCGGTTTCCTTAAAGCCGCGAACATTTCTTAAGAGTTCCATAATCATCACTTCTCTCTTCTCATCGAGAAGACCGTGTCCTTCTATTGCAATTTTTAATTTTCTCTTAAGTTTCAATAGATTGCTCTGGGTCGGAGCTACCTGCATCTAACCTCCCAAAAATTCATTTATTTCATCCTCTTTTAATCTTGCCAATTCGCTTCTTGGAAGTATGCGAAGCAATTCCCAACCCATATTCAGTGTTTCCTCGATAGTGCGTGATTCTCTTATATCCTGCTGCAGGAAAGTTTTCTCGAATTTTTCTCCGAAATTAAGATAACTTCTGTCTACTTCGGACAACTCTTCTTCTCCGATTATCGAAGCGAGAGAACGTACTTTTTGAACCCTTGAATAAGAAGCGTATAATTGACCGTAAAGATCGGGATGGTCTTTTCTGGTTTTCCCTTCACCGATACCGTCTTTCATTAAACGTGAAAGAGAGGAAAGAGTATCGAACGGAGGGTAAATGCCCTTTTGATGCATTTCTCTCGAAAGAACGATCTGCCCTTCCGTTATGTAACCCGTAAGGTCAGGAATGGGATGCGTAATATCGTCATTCGGCATCGTGAGTATCGGTATCTGTGTAATGGAACCCTTTTTCCCTTTTACCCTACCGGTTCTCTCGTAAAGTGAAGCAAGGTCGCTGTAAAGATACCCCGGATAGCCTTTTCTCGAGGGAACCTCTCCTCTGACCGAAGAGACCTCTCTTAAAGCCTCACAATAATTCGTAATATCGCTAAATATCACAAGGACATGTTTGTCTTTCTCGAAAGCGAGAAACTCGGCTACGCTAAGAGCACAACGCGGAGCAATTAGTCTTTCTACCGAAGGGCTATCGGCAAAATTGAGAAAAGTAACGAGGCGTCTTAATTCTCCGCCTTCCTCAAATTTCTTAAGAAAGAAATCAGCCTCATCGGCTTTGATTCCCATTGCAGCAAAAACAATAACGAATTCTTCTTTAGTGGATATCCTCGCCTGATTCACGATTTGAGCCGCTATTTCATTATGCGGCAAGCCTGAGCCTGAAAATATCGGCAATTTCTGCCCTCGAATCAGAGTTGTAAGACAATCTATCGCAGATATTCCCGTTATGATATTGTCCCTGGGATATTCCCGCCCGTCGGGATTCAAAGGAAATCCATTAACGTCTCTTTCTTCCTCTCCTAAAACTTCTCCTCCGCCGTCCAGAGGTCTGCCAAGACCGTCAAAGACTCTTCCCACCATCTCCTCCGATACAGAAATAGTAATCGGAGAACCTACGAATCTGATTCTGACTTTCTCCCTGTTTATACCGCTAGTACCGGAAAAAATCTGTGCAACAGCCCGATCATCGTCAACCTCAATAACCCTGCCCACCCTCTTTATATCACCCTGTTCTATCTCAACCATTTCTCCGAATCCAACACCTCTCACCCCTTCAATAACGAGAAGCGGACCGCTTATTACACTTGCACCTATATGTTTTTTCTCGTATAATTTATCCATATTGTTCTTTTAAGGAAGAAAATTCTTTTCCTATTTTCAGCTCCAATTCATCAAATTTATGAAGTTCATCATTTCCGATTTCTTCCCTCATTCTTTTGATCTGTGAGAAAACCGGCAATTCTTCTATTTTGAACAGCGGAACACCTATCTTCAGAAGGTCTTCCGCACCATCACCGAAATCAAAAATAACTTTTAGCATCCTATACTGTTTTTCAGGACCACAGTAGGCATCAACAGCGGAAAGAGCACTCTGCTGCAAGAAACCTTCCTTTATGAGTTCGGCTTTCCGGAGCGTAAGCCTCTCTTTTTCCGGAAGAGCTCCCTCTCCTACCAATTGTACTATCTCTCTTAAATGCGATTCTTCCAAAAGAATAGCCATTAATCTGTTACGCAGCTCCACATTCGATAAACCCTTACTTTCCCACCAGCTACTTACGCTTTCCAGATATCCAGAATATGATTCGGTCCAGGAAATAGCCGGATAATGTCTGGAATATGCAAGTTCCCTATCCAAAACCCAGAATGTACTGATAAAACGTTTCGTATTACTCGTAACCGGTTCGGAAAAATCACCACCCGGCGGTGAGACGGCTCCGACTATGCTGACCGAACCTACTCTATCTTCTGTGACTTTAACCCTGCCGCCTCGCTCATAAAATTCGGCAAGTCTGGAAGATAAGTAAGCGGGGAAACCTTTCTCTGCCGGCATCTGTTCCATCCTGCCGGATATTTCCCGCAAAGCTTCCGCCCAGCGGGAAGTGGAATCCGCAAAGAGGGCAACATCATACCCCATATCCCGGAAATACTCGGCTATTGTTATACCTGTATATATACTGGATTCTCTCGCAGTAACCGGCATATTGGAAGTGTTGGCGATAAGAATGGTTCGTTCCATAAGGGATTTACCGGACCTGGGGTCTTTGAGTGCGGGGAATTCTTCCAATACCTGCGCCATTTCGTTGCCTCTTTCCCCGCAACCGATGTATATAATTATATCCACATTAGACCATTTGGCTAGAGAATGCTGGGTTACGGTTTTTCCCGTACCAAAACCTCCGGGGATTGCCGCAACTCCTCCCTTTGCAATAGGAAAAACAGAATCTATAACCCTCTGACCGGTAAACATTATCTCTTCGGGTGAAATTCTTTCCAGAAAAGGTCTCTTTTTTCTCACACCCCACGAATGATATAATTTGATTTCCTCTTTTTTACCATCTTTTTGCTCAACCAGACATATGGTATCCGTAACCCGATAATCGGAAGCTTTTTCTACTTCAATGACTTTCCCGGCAATTCCGGGCGGAACTAAAATTCTATGCTTTATTAGAGAAGTTTCTTTTATTTCTCCTATTATAGAATTAGGAAAGACCTCATCCCCTTTCTTCACTTTTATATCGACCTTCCACTTTTTATCCCTCGAAAGCGCAGGAACTTTCGCTCCTCTTTTTATAAAAATACCCTGTAGTTCTTTTATCATCGTAATGGGACGTTGAATCCCGTCAAAGGTATTGGAAATTATTCCCGGACCCAGTTCAACCGACAACGGTTCCCCGGTTCCGAATATCTTGATTCCGGGCTTTAGTCCCGTCGTATCTTCATAGACCTGTATCATCGACTCGGTACCGTTGATTCTTATCACTTCTCCCACCAGACCCTCATCTCCGATACGAACTTCCTCATTCATTTCGATGTCACGGGTATTCTTGGATATAATTATAGGTCCTTCGATTCTTTTGATTACAGCTTCACCCACTGGTAACTCCCAATTTAACAGCAATTATTTTCATATTTTGCTTTATTATATTATCGGCAAGAAGGGAAAAACGAAAATCGTATTCGTTTTCTCCGCTTCTTATTAAAAAACCGGACATCATCGGTTCGCCGGCAAAATTTAAACCCTCTATCCCTCTACAAATTTTCTTAAAACTACCGAGGTCTGCTTCCCTTACCACTAAAAGAGCCTCTTTTTCTTTCTGGATTATATCGCTACAGCATGACTCTATCCAGTTATCCAGCTCACCGTCTTTAAGCATTAAAACAAGTTTTTCCTCCAAATCCTTACGCAACAATTCAAAAAGTTTATTCCTCAGAGAGAAAAAATCTTTTTTCTCATCCATCTTTTTTTTGGAAATCATCCTTGTTTTTTCTTTCTCGAACAAGAATTTTCCCTTTTTTTCTGCTTCATCTTTTATTTTTTTCTCTTCTTCCCTTGCCTGAATTAATATACGCCCTTCAGCTTTTTTAGCTCTGGAGAGAAGACTTTCCGCTTCTTTTCGCGCATTACCAATTATTTTTTCTTTCAGTTCATTTATATCATTTTTCATAAATTAACAGATAAAACCCTTTTGATCAGGTCGAGAGCTTTACCTCTTTCTTTCCAACCGCCTCTGGAAGGTATTTCCACAACAAGAGGCATTTCCCCTTCGGTTTTTTGCCTGTTAATTTTATCCCTTATCAGATTAGCCTCATTCTCGGTCACAAGAATAATTCCCACATCATCATCTCCAAGAGCCTTCTCGAATTCTTCGGCTACCGAATCTTCAGCTTCAGCAGTTACGGTAGAAATCCCGGAAAGAGCAAAACCGAGACAGGTAAATTCATCACCTATGACTTTTATCTTCATACTTTTATCAGTATAAGTACAGCAACAATCAACCCCCAGATAGAAAGTCCTTCGGCAAGCCCGGCAAAAACAATTGCAGAACCCATAATTTCAGGTTTTTCCGCAAGAGCAGCCATAGCAGCCGCACCTATCCTGGAAAGGGCTATCCCAGCCCCCAGTACGGAAACCGAAATCGATAAACCTGCCGCAAGAAACGCCCATCCCGCAGAACCACCAGACGACTGCGGTACCACACTTTGCTGTCCAAAAAGAGTAATAGGCGTCACAACCGTAGCGATACCTATCATACCAAAAAACAAGGCAACAATTAAAAAAGCAACGTTGAAGTTCTTCAACCCCTGAATCATACCATCAAATTTATCCACAATTACCTCCTATTTTATTTTTACTGGTTCGTAAAATTCTTTTCCTCTTTCAAAGAAACGAGAATAAAATTCATAGTATTCAAGTCTAAGTCCCTGAATAAAGACAATCATTCCCTCAAGACCGATAATAGCTATATTCCCGAAAATCAATGTTGTGGACCCTCCCACTCCAATCATCTTTCCGATTAAACTTGAAATCTCTATCAGCGACATTGTCAGAATAACATGTCCTATGTTGAAAGCCGCCACTCGTATGAAAGAAAGAGTATTCGAAATCATAGCAAGAGAAAGATGAATTAACTCCCCAAGAGAGAGAAGCAACTTATTGGAATCCAAACCTTCTTTTACAGCGTTTTTTAAAGGAATACCCACGACAACCACCAGGGCACTCGCACCAATAATAAGACCCTCTGTCATTATAACCTTACCGGTATTTCCATTTACTACTGAAAAAGCAAGTGAAAGGGAAGAAAGATAAAAAATAAATCCTGGTAACCCGTGACCGGAAAGGAACAATCCTTCTTTATTATCCTCCATTGTATATTCTATCAATCTTAAAATAAAACCAAAAGTAACCACTATCACACCAAGATAGACTGCAAAAAGCATAGCTTTTTCAGGTTCTTTAAAAGGAGAAAACCATATCGGTTCAAAAGGATGAGTTCCGAAAAATTCTCCGAAAATTGTCCCGAAGATAGCGGAAGAAACTCCCAATATTACAGGAAAAATAGCGAACCTCCGGAGTAAACGGACACCATATAGAGCAAAACCGGCTAAAATCAAGACAAGCCCGTGTCCAAGATCTCCAAACATAATACCGAAAAAAAGTAAGAACGACAGACTTGTAAAAACAGTCGGATCTATGCCTCTGTAAGATGGTATACCATAAGAATTAACGATTGATTCAAAAGGACAAAAAATCGACGGATTATTAAGCTTCGTAGGCGTTCTACTTGCATCTTCGCTTTTTCGTCTGATTTTTTCTTCGTCAAGGATATAAAGATCCAGATTTTCTCCTTTTTTCTTGACCCCGGAGACCACCCGGCTCGGCAAATAAGTACTTATAAAAAATACCTTTTCCGATCTTGCCGTCTTTTTCAACCATTTTAATTCCAAGGTAGAAACACGGATATCATTGGACAATCTTAGAATCTCATTTTCAATATTACGACCCATCTTCTTTAAGGAAGCAACGAGAGCCGTCCTCTCTTCTTTTATTTCCCAAAACTTACTCTCTATTTTGTCCTTCAAGGCCAAAATAGGACCTTCCAGACGGCTGAAAAACTCAAGTTCGCTGAAATGGATACTTTCCAGAACCTTACCAAGGGATTCCAGTTCAAAAGAAGAACAGAATATAATAAGTGGCATTCTACCGTTTTGAGATTTTCTTCTAAAAACAAGAATATCTCTGTCCTTCACGATCTCCATAAGATTTTTTTCCTCAGAGGAAGGTACAGTTCCACCCAACATCTTAAGAAACCTGCTATTATGAAGTTCCTCTATAGGCGTATCCGACTCAGGTAGCAGAGCCAAAAGTTCCGAGGTAAGGTTCAACTCGTTCTCTTCTTTTTTTAATGATTCGAGTCTGTTTTGTTTCTCCCCCAGTTTTTCCTGAAATTCCTTCAAGAAATTTCCGACTTCATCAGTTACTTTATTTATATCTACAGCACCCGGCGGAATTTCTTTATCACTCTTAATATCAAAATACTCAATAATATCTTTTATTCTTTTTGCATAATCTTCAAGTCTTTTAAAAGTTTCCGTGTATTCGGGCTCTCGCAAATAACTATCAGAAAACCCTACGATATGGAACTTGCCTTCTTTACCTAGAAAATCAAGAACCTGCGGTAAGTCTTCCTCAGCTGTCGCAAGCAAAAAATGAGTCATTTCTTCAGGAACCCACATAAAGTTCGCTCCTGATACCTTTAAGTTGTTCTCTCTCAAGGTGTAGCAATTTAGCTCTATAGATCGAGCTAATGTCGCTCATCCTGATGGTCAAAAGAAAGAAGAAAGCAAGAATTGCTCTCATCGTGTACATTTTAAATTTAAAATCCTCATAACAAATACGGGTAAACTCTTTTATATAAATATCTTCAGAAATACCTTTCTGTTCTCCGGTATTTTCGTAAACCTCACCTACCGGTATAAGAAATCTTTTTATCTCGAAATCTTCCAAATCGTAAAATTTTTTAAGTCGATGTAATCCGAGCCTATTTTTGAAATTTATTAAAATAAGAATAAGCTCTTTTGTATCGTATCTTTCTTCGTATGGCAGATTATCCGTCTCTTTGAGAAAAGAAGAATAATAACAATGGTCTAAAGGAATCTCAAGCTCAACTTTATTCTGTTTATCTTTATACCTTGAGTATGAGTTATTCCAGCAATCTTTCCAGAATCTCTTTTGCATATAACCATTCAATTCTTGAACACTTAATTTTTTATCACGTAATTCATTAACAAAAAAACCCTTGCCCCCATGGATTATGTCTTTAATATCTCGTAGTTCATAACCTCTAAGATAAGCATCAAAAAAAAGAGCCGATGATTCGGGTATCTGTTTTCTTATTGCATTCCCAAGAGAAAAAGGAATCATTTTCAAATGAGCTTCCAGGTCGTTATCCAAAAGAGGGAATCTCCGTAAAACACTCATTTTCGTAAGACGATTTCGAAAGTCCGATATACCCTCGGCCCGTAGAAGATTTTCAATATCTTCAGAATCCGGGAGAAAAGAATATATTGCTCTTAATTTGGAATATATATAATAATTCATTATTTTCTTCTTCTTATAGAAGAACCTATCAATTCTGTCAGTAGCTTTTCTTTTTCTTTTTCATAATGCTTTATCCAATCGTTCTTCAAATTTATTCCCTTTTCTTCGACTTCTTTTTTCTCTTTCTTCTGAGTGCCGGAAAAACGTAACTTATATCCGGCAATTATCGATTTTGCTTCTTTTTCTGCATTCATAATAATTTTTTTTGCTTCTTTCTCAGCTTTTATTCTTATACTTTCCGCCTCGTTCTGAGCGCCGTCGATAATTTTCCTCGCTTCTCTTTCTATTTCAAGAACTTCCTTAATCCCGTTTTTCATCTTCCTCTCGTTTCTTTTTATACTTTCTAAATTCAACAACTATGAAATAGACAATTCCAACAAAGATAATAACTCTTATAAACACAAAAAACCACAAAACCGCAAATGAGATCTTATTCATTAAATCAAGATAAAACACATAATGAAAATGTCAAGGAGGATTCCGTAAAGGCGGAATAGTCAATTAGTAAAATTGGAAAACAGTGAAACAGTTAACTAAGAACAATGAACGTGGTAAATGTTTTTTCATATCTTCGTGACAGAAAAATCATTGACATATCGACTGAATTTATTCATAATATAAATATAACTTTAGGAGGTTTTTTATGAAAAAATTCACGGCGATATTTTTCTTAATATCTTTTGTCGCTTTCTCTTCTGAAGATATGACAATATCCTTTATAAATTACAAATTCGACCCACTTACAAGCACTCCAACGCTCGCAAGAGCACTTCAAGCAACTGAAACCGAAGGAGAAAATTGCTTTATCGTACAATTTACAGGACCAATTTATTCCGAGTGGAAAGAAAAAATTTCCGAAGCAGGAGGCGTTTTCCATTCCTACGTCCCCCACTTCGCTTATGTAGTTCAGATGACTACGGAAGAAAAAAAAGAAGTAGAAAAATTTTCTTTCGTACGATGGATTGGTCTTTTCCATCCAGCATATAAAATTCATCCGGCTGTTTACGAAAAAAGAGATACGGAAACAGAAAACAAACTCCCTGTTGTAACGGGCGTAATTAACGATAATAAGATAGAAATTTTAAACGAAGAAGAATGCCCATGTGGCAAAGACGCTCTCTGGGTAGAAAATGACCCTCTCCTTCATCTTTCGGTAAGATTTTTTACAGGTGCATCAATTAATGATGTCGCCCGAGAACTGGAAAACTGGGGTTCAGACATCCAGCAAATCCAGAAGGATTGCAACTTAATAATAGTAAGAATTCCTCCCGATTCCTTAAACGCACTGGCGAATCGTAAAGGAGTAGAATCCATAGAGCCGTACTCAAAAGTAGTCTTATCTTCTTCAGTGTGGAGATATTCCGTGCAGGAACCAATGAACAGCTTCACCATCGCACTCGATACAGACCTTGGACATCCCTGGGATACGGTAACAAGCGGAATCACACTTGCGGATAAAGGTATAACCGGAAAAGGAGAAATCGTAACAATTTACGACACAGGGCTCGATTACTGGGGCGGTTTTTTTCAGGACCCCGAGGATGACCCTCCCGGACCTTCCCATATAGCAGTACAGGCTTACACCGATGAAGGTGGTGGCGATAACATTGAAGTAGCTACTTCTACTCCTCCCTATGGGTGCCGTCACGGAACAAATGTTTCTTCTATCGTAGCCGGAAACCCATCGATCGCCAACAACCACCCAAGAGGCATCAATCTTATGGCTATTTACGACTGGGGCGGGCAGACAAGAGGAAACACTCCGTATTATTTCCCTACAAGGCTTTATATACAAGATATTGGTTTTACTAGAAACGATTCCTGTATAATAAGTATAACCAATTTTTATGCTTCTATGAATACCGCATACACTACCTACCAGTCAAGGATACATCAGAATTCGTGGAATTACGATCAATATCCAGGTCAGTATATTGGTGTGGCACTAAATATCGATAATATGGTTTGGAACAACAAAGACTTTGTGGTGGTTTTCTCTGCCGGCAATTACGGACCATCAAATAATTCTGTAAGATCTCCAGCTACAGCTAAAAACTGCATCTCTGTAGGAGCATCCTGGAATCCAACTTTCGATGTTTCCCCGGATTCTATTACCAGTTTCTCGGGAAGAGGATGGACTACCGACTCAAGAATAAAACCTGAAGTTGTTGCTCCGGGAGGTAATCATCTTCCTGATACGGTTTACAGGAAATATCTATGGGGTGGTGGTGTAAACACTATCTGGGCAGAAGATTCCGCCCACAATAAGCTTGTGGGGATGACCGGAACATCACAGGCAGCCCCACAGATATCATCAGTTTGCGCTATGATAAGACAGTATTTCAAAGATGGCTTTTATCCTACAGGCGACACCTTAACAGGAACTCCCTTCAGTCCTTCTGCAGCACTCGTAAAAGCTGTAGTTATTGCATCCACAGTAGATATGAAAAACGGAGATCCGGTTCCCAGCCAAGCAGAAGGCTGGGGAAGGGTCGTACTTGACAATGCCCTTTTCTTCTCCGGTGAATTAAATGCATTATTCGTATTTGATAACACAACAGGTGTAACTACAGGAGATTCCGTTGTAGAAACGGTAAACATTACGAATGGAACTGCACCAATAAAATTTGTGCTTGCCTGGAGCGACACAGCCGCAGCCGTCTGGGCAAATCCCACACTTGTTAACGACCTTGACTTGATTGTCACTGCACCCAATAATGACAGATACAGAGGTAACGTATTTTCAGGCGGTTTATCCCAGACAGGAGGTTCTTCTGACAGAAGAAACAACGTCGAAGTCGTGTGGTTACCAACACCCGCTCAAACCGGTACATATAATATTACCGTCAAAGGGTTCAATTGTAACGGTTCAACAATTCCATTTGCAATAGTAGCATTAGACGGTTGTCAGGGTTCGACCGGAATACCTGAAAAAGATGAAAAAACCGCAGGGAGAAATAAATACCTGAATATTATAACTCCTTTCATTGAAAAAACAGACATCCGGTTTAGCATTGCGAACTCCTCAAACGTAAATTTGTCGATCTATGACATAGCCGGGAGAGAAATCGCAAAACTTATAGATGAAAAGCTGAAAGAGGGCACTTATTACACAAAATGGGGCGAAAACTCGGTCGCAGGTGTTTATTTTGCAGTTCTAAAAATAAACGGTCAAAAGGTAGAAGAAAGGAAGATTGTAAAAATCGCAAAATAAAAAAGGGTTTAAAAGGCCGCAGATTCACACAGATAAACACGGATAAAAAAACAAAAAAGTTATTTTTTTGTAATTAAAACCCACACCAAAATTTATAGTAACAACAAATCACACGAATAACACGAATTTAGTTTTTCTACTAATTTACCAATTCACAGATTCACTAATATACTAACTGCTGTAAGCAGTTACATTTCTTTATTCTTGCACTGGAGGCAGTAAATATAATTTTGTCTCGCATTAAATTTTTCCACCATAAAGGGAGCGCCACATTTGGAACATTCTTCGGCAACAGGCTTGTCCCATAAAACGTTATCACAATCCTCCCGGGAACAGGGATAAAAAAGCCTGCCTTTTTTAGATTTTCTTTCTACGAATTCTCCTTTACCGCACTTGGGACATTTAACGCCCGTAGAAATAGAAGCACTCCAATCGCAATTCGGATAATTGGCACAGGCTTTGAATCTCCCGAACTTTCCCTGCCTCAATATTACCTTCCCGCCGCATTTGGGACATTTCTCATCGAGAATATCGTCAGCGTGAGGCTCGATATAACCTTCACAACTATCGGGATAACCAGAACAGGCAATAAACTTTCCGTAACGTCCCCATTTAACCACCAAATTCCTGCCGCATTTCGGACATTTTTTATCGGTTTTTTCGCTGATGCTATCTCTAATCTCGGGGAGTTTTTCTTCAACCGAAGCCACGGAATCTTTAAAGGAATCATAGAATTTTCCAACTGATTGTTGCCAGTCTTCCTTACCTTCTTCTATTCTATCCAGAGTCTCTTCCATTTTGGAAGTAAAACCACAATTAATTATCGTGGAACCGAAATTAGAAACCAAAACCTTATTGACAATTTTGCCAATTTCTTCCGGCACAAGAAATCCTTTGATTTTCTTTATGTAATTTCTTATCAAGAGAGTCGACATAGTAGGAGCATAAGTGCTGGGTCTCCCTATACCTAATTTTTCCATTTCCCTGACCATCGTTGCTTCGGAATATCTTGCCGGAGGCTCCGTCGTCTTTTTTTCATCCTGGAGTTTAGCAAGCCGAACCGAATCCCCTATCTCCATCAAAGGTATTTCCGCCTGTTCTTTCGGAGGAGAAAGAACTTTATAAAAACCTTCGAATTTCAAACCCTTTGAAGAACCCTTGAATTCATAGGGAGAACTTTCGACAGTAACTCTGCGAGTATCGAAAACCGCTGGTGTAAACTGGCTCGCCAGGGCTCTTTCCCAGACGAGTTTATAAATTTTATATTCGTCAGGAGTCAAATATTCCTTGATTGAATCCGGTATCTTATTTATATCGGTTGGTCTAATTGCCTCATGTGCTTCCTGTGCAGTTTTCTTCGATTTGAATATGTTGGGTTTCGAAGGAAGATAAGCATCTCCATATTTATCTTTAATAAACTGCCTCATACTTTCTTCCGCATCTTTAGAAATCCTGAAGGAATCCGTCCTCATATAAGTAATAAGACCCATAGTTCCTTCCGGAAGTGCAATACCTTCGTATAGTTTCTGGGCTACAAACATCGTTTTCTTTATAGCAAATCCGTAACTATTGGAAGCACCTCTTTGCAGAGTACTCGTTATCAAAGGAGGAAAAGGAGATTGCCTGGTATCTTCTCTTTTAAACTCTTTGATTTTAAATTCGGCATTTTTCAAATCTTTTTTTATTTTTTCCATTTGCTCCGGACTTAAAACCTTCGCCTTTTTCCCATCAATCTTTTCAAGAAAAGCCTCGAATTCTCCATTGGGATGAATAAAATTCCCGTCAAACACCCAGTAATCCTGCGGAATAAATTTGGCTATTTCTTCTTCCCTTTCGCAGATAAGACGAAGAACCACGCTCTGAACCCTCCCCGCAGATAAGCCTTTCCTAATGGCTTTCCAGAGTAAAGGACTGATTTTATATCCTACCAGCCGGTCCAGAATCCTTCTTGTCCTCTGAGACATAACTTTATTCATATCTATATCGCCTGGTTCTTCAATACCTTTAGTTATGCCGTTTTTGGTCATTTCGAAGAATAAAACTCTTTTGGGCGCAACCGGAAGTTCTTCCGCAAGGTGATAGGCAATAGCCTCTCCTTCCCTGTCCGGGTCGGTTGCGATGAAAACTCTATCGCTTTTCTTGCTTTCCTTTACTATCTGTTTAACAATTTTACTTTTTCCTTTTATTATTTTATAATCCGGCTTGAATCCATTATCGATATCTATACCCATCTTACTCTTGGGAAGATCCTTGATATGACCCATCGTTGCCATAACTTTTGTTTTCTTTAGATAATTTGTTATTGTTCCGGCTTTTGCCGGAGATTCAACAATTATTAAATCCATAACATTACTTCCGTCATTATATTTTTAACCAGTAAACTTTTTTAAACATATTACATTTAGTCTCGTTTTTATAGTAAATAAAATATCAAAATTTAAAAAGCAAAATGACAAATAAAAATGCAAAATTATCTTTAAATCCCCACCCAAAGCAACCCATTTTTTAACAACAAATTGCACAAATTTCACGAATAATTTTTTTTGTTTTTTCAACTCGAAACTCGCAACCCGAAACAACAGTTAATATTTGTGTTATTCGTGTGATTCGTTGTTTCTATTTTTAATTCATTTTTGAATTTTAATCTGTCATTTTCCATTTTGATATTTGATTTTTGCACTCCAATAATTTAACCCTCCAAAATTCCTTAGTGTCTTCGTGTCTTAGTGGCTGTACCTTTATTTAAAAATTTAATCAGTTCTTTCATATCATCATAAAGCGGCGCGGTAAAAATCATCTTCTTTTTCTTCACAGGATGAGTAAATTCGATTAATGCGGCATGAAGCGCCTGCCTATCTATAATCCCCATTATCTTATCGAAAGTATCTTTATAGTCAAGCCCTATTTCCCTCAAAATTATTTTATCTCTGCCTCCATAATCCGGGTCACCAATCACAGGGTAACCAAAATGCGAAAGATGAACTCTGATTTGATGTGTCCTTCCCGTTTCCAGCATAACTTTTAGTATAGAAGCAAACCCATACGAATGTAGAACTTCAAATCGCGTAAGCGAGTCGCGTGAGTTCAACGGGGTAACCGCCATAAGCTTTCTGTCAAAAGAATTCCTCCCTATAGGTGAACTTATCTCGCCCTCTTTCATCGGAGGCGTTCCCCAGACCACAGCCAGGTAAATTTTCCTAACTTGCCTTTTCTGAAATTGGCTGGCAATCTTAGAATGAACCCTTTCGGTTTTCGCAAACACTATAACCCCCGTGGTATCCTCATCAAGTCTATGTATAACTCCGGGTCTTGCAAGACTCGAACCTTCCGCAAGAGTAGAACAATGATGTAAAAGTGCGTTAACGAGCGTACCGTCGGAATTCCCTTTCGCGGGATGTACGACTATGCCTTTTTGTTTATTTAAAACGATTATATCCTTATCTTCATATAAAATCGAGATCGGTATTTCCTGAGGCTTTATCTCAAAAGGCACAACCGCCTCATAGACCGCTTCAATTACATCTCCCCTCTTTACCTTGTAGGACGGTTTGGAACTTTCACCATTTACAAGGATTTCTCTATCTTTTATTTTTTTCTTTATATTACTTCTACTAAAAGGAAGACTGGTTTTAGACAAGTATGTGTCAAGTCTTATATTTTCGCTTCTGACTTCTTCCCGCCATGTCTTGGTAACACCAGAATCGCCGTTTTTATTATTTTCCATAGAATCTACCAAAGATATTTAAACAATTGACTTAATTCCATAGAATATGAAATATTAAAAATTAAAAAGCAAAATGACAAATTAAAATGCAAAAACTAAAAATAAAAGGACGCAGTTGCTCGCAGATAAAAAAAGATTTTTGATTTGTTACTTTTCCCAAGAACCAACTACTAACTAATAATATATGATTCGTTATTTCTTTGCTTTTTGAATCATTTTTGAATTTTGATTTGTATTTTTCCATTTTGATATTTGATTTTTACATTTTTACGGATTTGTATTTCCAAGCTGTTTATTTATTACTGCTTGACCCTTCTTTAAATAGCTCAAACTTCACTTTACTCCGAGCGCTTCTTTTTGCCTGGCAATAAGATTTTTTATTCCTTCTCTACCGATTTCAATCAATTTGTCAAGTTCTTCTTTCCTGAAAGGTCTTCTTTCCGCAGTACCCTGAACTTCGATTACCCCTCCTTCTTCGTCCATCACGAGATTAATATCGGCATCGGCACTAGAATCCTCTTCGAAATTAAGGTCAAGGAAAATCTCATCATTAATAATACCTCCTGAAACAGCCGCAACCCAGCGTTTTAAAGGAACTTTTCTAATCTCTTTCATAGCAACCATCTGGCGAAGAAGCTCATAGACCGATACTACTCCAGCAGTTATTGACGCCGCCCTTGTGCCTCCATCTGCCTGAATAACATCACAATCCACAATAATGGTTTTCTCGCCTAATAAATCCATATCGAACGCCTGTCTTACGGAACGGCCTATCAATCTCTGAATCTCATAGATTCTACCGGATAAGCCATCCCTTTCTCTGTTTTGTCTTGAGTTACAGCTTTTGGGTAACATACCGTATTGCGCCGTTATCCAGCCCTGCCCAAAACCTTTAAGAAAAGAAGGTACCGAATCGTTAATAGTCGAGGAAACAAGAACAATCGTATTTCCCTGTTCTATCAAGACCGAAGCCGGAACCAGCTTAAGATAATTAACCTGTATTTCTACCGGACGTATTTTATTCTTTTCTCTTCTCTTCCTGGACATTCCTGCTCTTATCTTTCATTGTTATATTCCCATCGATCGTCACACCTTCATCAACCACCAATTTTTTACATTTGATATCTCCATCTATTTCAGCAGTAGCATGAAGGAGAACACAATTTTCTATGACTACTTGGCCTGTACATTTCCCGGAAATATTCGCTTCCTTAGCTTTTATATCTCCTTCAATTACTCCTGTTTCTCCTACTATAACAGATTCAGTCGCCTCAATCTCGCCTTTTAGTTTTCCATCAATTCTAATAGAACCGTTTACCCGTATCTTACCATCAATCGTAGAGCCTTTATGAAAAACGTTCATTATTGCATCTTGTCGCATAATTACCTCCTGATTAGTAAATAATTAATTGGGTTAACCCACGTCCCCTGCATTTGTAAAGCATAGTGCAGATGAGGAGCATCACTTCTTCCGCTACTACCGGAAAGAGCGACCAGCTCGTTCTTTTTAACCTCTTGTCCTTCCCGAACCAGAATCTCACTCAAATGACCGTAAACTATTGCAAAACCCTCATCGTTACGAATTTCCAGCGTTTTGCCGAGATATTCTCTATCTCCGGCAAAAAATACCCTTCCGTCCATCGTAGAATAAAGGGACGTTCCTTCCTTCAAAGATATGTCAAGCGCTTTATGGTCGTCGGAAAACTTCTTGCTCAACCATCCCTCCGATGTAGGCAAAATATTAGGAATAAAATCCTGTAATAGCAAAGCCTCTTCTTCCAACGCTTCAACTCCGCTTAAATCATTGTATTCCGGAGATTTCTTAACTTCTTCAGTCTTATAAAATTCATCCAGTGAAATTTCAAGACCAAGAGCTTTATTTAATTTATCGGCGACATCGTAAAGTTTTTTTATCTTACTGTTAAGTTTTGCAATCTCGAGTCCCCTGTTATCAAGATACGCAACTTTTTTCTTCAATAAATTGTATTCCGCTTTATTTACAATCAATTCCCCAACACCTACGGAAAAATACACAATTGTGCCTATTATCAAAAAAATGAGCACACCCCAGAATACCACCATTTTCCCGGATAAATGTATCTCTTTAACTTCGCCGTTTTCTGGAATAATTTGGATTGTATAATTTTTAATTATCATCGCTGACTTTTAAAACTCTATTTTTTTCCTTTAATTATTATATCGATGATTCTTTCTAAATCCTCAATCGAATAAAATTCTATTATTAAATGACTTTTTCTCTTTCCGGTCTTTATCATTACTTCAGTATTAAACAAGTGCATGAGTTCTTCCCTCAAATCTTTATATTCCGAAGATATCTCTTTAGTCTTTTTCTTTACTGAAGCTCTTTCTGTTTCTCTTACTGTTTTCTCACTTTCTATTATGCTTTTTAATTCCTTTAAAATCTTATTTTTATCTTCGAAACCCAAAAGCGCTCTGGCATGACCCTCGGTTATTTTATTTTCGGATAAAGCTCGTTTTACCTCTTCGGGAAGAGAAAGCAATCTCATCTTATTGGTTACAGTTGTTCTTGCCTTTCCAACTCTTTCGGCTATTTCTTCCTGGGTAAGATTAAACCCAACATTCAACTTATAATAAGCATTGGCTTCCTCAATAGGGTTTAAATCTTCTCTCTGTATATTTTCAATAATGGCAATTTCGAGCACCTCCCTGTCGGAAAGCCTCCTGAAAACTGCGGGTATTTCTTTGAGACCTGCCCTTTTCGCTGCCTCAAAACGACGGTGTCCGTAAACCAATTCGTATCTACCATCTTCTGCTTTTCTGAGCAGAACTGGCTGCAAAATTCCATTCTGCTTTATCGACGCTACAAGCTCCTTTAAATCTTCTTCATTGATTCTATTTCTCGGCTGCAGGGGAGAATGAAATATCTGCCCTATCGGTATTTTATCTTCCTCTATCTGAGGAATAAGAGCATCAAACCCTTTGCCAAGTGCCCGTCTTACCATTTCTACGCATTACCTCCAGCGCAAGCATTTTATAAACTTCAGCACCTCTTGATCCAGGATCATAATCAAAAATATTTTTCCCATAACTCGGAGCTTCTGCAAGTCTAACATTCCTCGGAATTATGACCTCATACACTTTATCTCCGAAATACTTACAAACCTCGGTAGTAACATCATTGGCAAGATTCAATCTTGTATCAAAAAGGGTTAAAAGAACCCCCTCGATAGTCAGCCTGGAATTTAACTCCTTCTGAATACTCCTAACGGTATTTAAAAGTTTGCTTAAACCTTCCATCGCATAAAACTCCGTCTGAATAGGAATCAATACGGAGTCAGAACCGACCAGGGTGTTTACGGTAAGCAGTCCAAGCGAAGGAGGAGAATCAATCAAAATAAAATCGTATTCTCTCTTAAGCGTCATTATTTTACGCTTCAGCTGCATTTCTCTTCCTCTGACATTGACAAGTTCAACTTCAGCTCCCACAAGAGAAATATCCGATGGAATAATATCCAGACCATCAATATTTGTCTTTTTTATTACTTCTTCCGGATTTTTTCCTTTTACAAGCATATCATATACAGTCGGAGATTTGCCTGTAAAACCTAAACCACTTGTCGCATTCGACTGGGGATCCATATCGATTATCAGAGAACGTTGTTTATAAAGCGCAAGCGCGGCAGCCAGGTTTATTGCAGTAGTGGTTTTACCCACGCCACCTTTCTGGTTAACTATCGAGATACTTTTCCCCATACCGCCTTAGATAACTTCTGCGACAGAACGAGACGAGAAAAATATTAAATCGTTGCCTTCTATGGAAACCACAATTTTATTTCCCTTCTCCCATTTCCCCTTTAAGAACCCTTCTGCCAACTTATCTTCCAACTGCCTCTGCATAACTCTCTTTAGAGGCCTGGCTCCGAATTCGGGGTCAAAACCCTTCTCGATAAGGAATTCTTTCGCTTCTTCAGTAAGAGAAATCTCAAAACCCTTTTCCTCTACTCTCTCCCTTACCTCGTCGAAAAATATATCCACGATTAAAGCCATCATCTTTCTATCAAGAGACTGAAAAACGATACTTTCATCTATCCTGTTTAGAAATTCAGGATTGAATTTATCTTTAATTTCCTCAAGAAGATATTCTTTCATCTGTTCATAGTCGATTCCTTTATCGGGTTTCTTAAAACCAACATGTGTTCCGCGCATTATCTCCTTAGACCCTATATTCGAGGTCATAATGATAACAGTATTTTTAAAAGAGACTTTTCTGCCATACGCATCCGTAAGCGTACCTTCATCAAACACCTGAAGAAGAATGTTGTAAACGTCAGGATGGGCTTTCTCTATTTCGTCCAGAAGGATTACAGCGTAAGGTCTTCTTCTGACAGCCTCGGTCAGAAGTCCACCCTCATCATATCCGACATACCCCGGAGGTGCTCCTATCAATTTGGAAACATTGAATCTCTCCATAAATTCACTCATATCAATCCTGACCAGAGCTTCTTCCGTATTGAAAAGGAATTTTGCGAGTTGTTTTGCGAGTTCGGTCTTTCCCACACCGGTAGGCCCAAGAAAGAGAAAAGCGCCTAAAGGTCTTTTCATATCACGGAGACCCGCTCTGCTTCTTCGTATCGCACGAGAAACAACTTTAATTGCCTCATCCTGTCCCACCAATCTCTTTTTGATTTCTTCTTCCATAGAAAGAAGACGCTCGGTCTCTTCTTCTCTCAGCCGTTTAAGAGGAATCCCGGTCCACAGAGAAATGACTTCTCTTATATCGTCTTCCGTAACTTCGACTTTCTCGAGACCCCCGTACCTACCCCAGTCTTCTAAACTTTTCTCCAATTTTCTTTCGATTTCATCTCTCCTGTCACGCAGTTCAATTGCCACTTCATATTTTCCCTCTTCTCTGGCTTTCATCAACTCCTCTTTAACTTCCCGCAGTTGCCCCTCCAGCTTCACGATTTCATCAGGCACTTTTGTTTCTCTTAACCTGACTTTAGCTCCGGTTTCGTCAAGAACATCGATCGCCTTGTCAGGAAGACTCCTGTCGGTAATATATTGACAGGAAAGTTTTACCGCTGCTTTGATCACTTTATCAGTATAAACAACTTTATGAAAATCCTCATATTTACGCTTGATACCCTTCAAAATATCTATCGTTTCATCTATCGTAGGCGGGTCTATGAGAACCATCTGCAATCGGCGTTCCAGAGCACCATCTTTCTCTATATATTTCCTGTACTCCTCGGTAGTAGTAGCCCCAATTGTTTGAATCTCTCCCCTTGCCAGAACAGGTTTCAACATATTGGAAGCATCTATGGCTCCCTCTGCAGCTCCGGCACCTACGATAGTATGCATCTCATCGATAAAAAGAATATTCTCCGAATCTTTCAACGACTCTAAAATCTGTTTCAATCTTTTCTCGAATTGACCGCGATACTTCGTTCCGGCTATAACGGAAGCCAAATCCATCGAAAGAATTTTCTTACCCTGCAACATCTTGGGTATTCCACCGGAAATTATTCTCTGCGCGAGTCCTTCCACTATCGCAGTCTTACCTACACCGGGGTCACCCACAAGCACGGGATTATTCTTTTTTCTCCGACATAAAGTTTGAATAACCCTCTCCATTTCGCCCTCTCTGCCGATAACGGGGTCGATTTTTCCCCGCTTCGCAAGGTCGGTAAGGTCTCTTGTATAAAAATCCAGAGTTCTATCGCCGGTGGTTCTAGACTTTTCTTTATCCCTGTCGCCTAATTTTTCCTTTTCAAAAAGGTCAAGAAGCATCTGTTTCGCCAGATAATAATCCAGTTCTTCAGGCTTCAAAACTTCAATAAATGCACCTTCTTTCACCTTAAGCAAAGCCAGGAGAAGATGTTCGGTACCTATTATCTGCCTGCCAAGCATCAAAGCTTCTTCTTTAGCTTGCTCAAGAATATTAAGAGAATCTTCAGATAATCCGACAGGTTGTTCTTCCACCATCAAACTCTCTCTGTGTCCTCCAACAAGCCTCTGAATACGATTTTCAAGCACTTCGATATCTATTCCCGCTTCTTCAATTATGGTAACCGCAACATTGCTACCGTGCTTTAATATCGCCAGAAAAAGAACGACTGGGGTCACTTCGTTTAACCCGGCTTCCTGTGTTAAATCTTTCGCTATCTTTACGACATCTATAAGTTTTTTGGTAAAGCTTTCATCCATAAACATAATTCTATCCTCCTAAGTTACTTCTTATTAGTCGCGCTCTTAGAATATTTTCTTCTTTCTCATTATTCATATCTTCATTCAAAATATTCAGATGTCCGGGGAGAGCTTGAAAAAGCCATTTGTTCAAATCCATAATATTAATATCTCTTATAATGCCCAAACTCAACCCGAGCCTTACAGCCGACGTCAAATTTAAGAAATCGGTAACCGACAGAATACGCGCATTCTTAAGTATTCCATAAGATCTCCAGATTTTATCTTCCGTCTCATAGCCGACTTTTTGTGTTAAATATTCTCTGCTGCTAACTTCATTCTTCATTATACCTTTGATTTTATTCTCGAACAATTCCAATATTTCCTCTTCGGAAATACCCAGAGTAAATCTACTGTTTACTTTAAAATAACTTCCCTCCACGCTTTCCCCTATATTGAAAACGCCATCAATAGAGAAAAGAGAATCCTCAAGATCATCGATAACTTCCACAAATTTACCTGTGATGACAAGAGCGGGAAGATGAACCACGGCAGAAACCACCATACCTGTTCCAACCTTATCGACTGCAGAAGTAAGAAATCCTAATTCCTCATTATACGCAAAATTGAATTCCTCGTTAAGCTCGTCATCCAAATTATCGCATTGAACGAATGCCTCTTTGACGGATAATTCGGGAGATATAGAAGAAATTTCAAGATGTTCCTCCGAGTTCAAAACGAGTATATTGTTTTGCAAATCGTTTAAAGCCAAACCTAGAAACCTACAATTACCTGCCTGATCTCGCGAAATGAAATTCCTCTCTACAAAGAATCTCTTCTCATTATCTTTCAGGTCTTTCAGCTGAATAACATTCTCGAAGGAAGACGAGGTTGATATCCCTTCGATAAGTAAATCCAGAATTTCTTCTTTCTCTTTGTCCGAAGTCTTCTTGTTGAACTTATATCCTCCCAGGTTGCGGTACAGGGAAACTTTGGAAAACAGAACCATCTCCGAATAAGGACCAACCTTTTCCAGCCACACGGGAAGATGCTCTATCAGAGAATCAATCATTTTTTCCTCTTATGGATTTAAGTTCTTCTTTCCGTTCCTCAATTTTATCTCTTAGCTTCACAGCTTCTTCGAATTTTTCACCTTCAACGTAACTTTCAAGTTTCTTTTTCATTTCCAGGATTTCTTTTTTTACAATTAGAATCTTGCTGTTACTAACAGGCTCTTTTCCTTTGTGTAAAATTCCCAATTGCGATTCTTTAAGAAATATTTTAATCTCGTCATTTAAAATCTTATAACATTCGACACACCCAAGACTACTGGAATCCTTATATTCGATAAAAGTAAGCCCGCAGTTCGGACATACTTTGTTTCTATCCGCAAGAGTTTCCTCTTTGTTTTTTCCGTCAATACCCTTTTCTCTAGCACATTCCTCGCAAATATTTATCTCGCGAACTTTATCGGAATCCACTTCATAATATTTATATTTCGCGTTATTTATTCCGCATAACTCGCATTTCATTTATTTTTTAACTTTCCTCCAATTAAATTATACGTTTTTTCACCCATTTGTGCAAGCCTCTGATTATGGCTTACAAGAATAATTGTCATTCCTCTATCGCGATGTATTTTACTCAACATTTTTAAAACTACGTCTGCGTGAACCCGGTCTAAATCACCCGTAGGTTCATCCGCGAGTAACAATACAGGGTGATTTATAATTGCACGAAGCACGGCAACCCTCTGCCTTTCTCCTCCGGAAAGAGTCCTCGGCTTAGCATGTATCCTGTGTTTGAGATCAACTCGAGAAAGCAAATCTTCCGATTCTCTATAAGCTTCTTTAAGAGTAATACCCTTTATCAAAAGAGGTATCGTTAAATTTTCTAACACGGAAAAATCAAGAAGAAGGTGATGGAATTGAAATATAAATCCTATTCTCTCGTTTCTTATCTTTGCAAGTTCCTTATCCTGATGCTTATACAGAGATTTCCCTTCAAGTATAACATTTCCTTTATCGGGGTGCAGGAGCCCGCCCATAATATTAAGCAGAGTACTTTTCCCGGAACCCGAGGGTCCGGTTATTGTTATAAAATCGCTTTTCTTTATTTCCAGATTAATACCCTCCAGAACTTTTATTTCCTCATCACCGGAGGTAAAATTCTTTTTTATATCCTCAAGAGCTATTATAATATCACTCATTTCTGATAGCCTCCACGGGGTCAAGTTTCGAAGCTTTCATCGCGGGATATAAAGCTGCAAAGAGAGATAAAACTACCGCGGAAAAAGCCACCAAAAGAAAATCGACCACTTGCATCTCCACCGGCAATTTAGTAAGGAAATAAACATCCGAAGGCAAATCAATAAACTTATATTTACCTAAAAGGAAGCAAAGCACCCAGGCAATAGTAATTCCGATAGCGGTCCCGCCTCCGCCTACTATAAGACCATCTATAAGGAAGACTTTCGTAATCGAAGAAGCAGAGGCTCCTAAAGCTTTAAGAATGCCTATTTCCCGCATTTTTCCTAAAACGATAAGGACCAGAGAAGAAATAATATTAAAAGCCGCAACAATTATTATAAGAATCAATATTATAAACATGACTTTCTTCTCTATTTCCAGAGCCCTGAGTAACGTTCTGTTCCTATCCATCCAATTTATAGCCCGAAACGGATAACCAAGTTCCGCTACAATAGCGACCGAAAGTTCCGGAGCATCATATGGGTCATCCACCGTAAAATCAATACCCGTTACCCCGTTAATCCCAAAAAGATTACCAGCATTTTCCAGCGATATTATGGCAAGCGTTGCATTGTATTCGTACATACCCATATCAAAGACTCCAGACAGTATATAATCATCAGAAGGGAGAAGAAACCCAAAAGGGGTCGGCGCAGAAGAAAAAGGAGAAGAAATTGTTATCGTATCTCCCACATGAGCCCACAAACGGTCGGCCAGATAATTCCCGAGAACCACTTTCCTACCGGAAAGGTCAAATTCACCGGTTTCGATGTTCTTGGGAATATCGGAAACCAGAGAGAACGAATTGGGGTCAACACCTCTTATTATGGCTCCGTCAGTTCTTCTTTTGTGTCTCAAAAGAGCCTTTTCGTAAATATAAGGCGAGGCGTCTTTAATATCCGGCACACTTTCCTTTAAACTGTCCACAATCGACTGCCAATCGGTAAAAGCTTCCTGGTCTATTGTCATGACCGTAATCGGAGAACTAGCACCGAGAACTTTGTTTTTAAGGTCGGTCTGCATTCCATTCATTACCGAAAGTACCACCAGAAGTGTCGCAACACCCAGGCCTATTCCTCCTGCCGCAAAGAGTGTTATCAAAGACCTAAAGCCCTCTCCTTTCTTAATTCGAATATATCTCTTGGCAAGAAAGAATTCTATATTAAACAGCTTCTTCATACAATTTAGTATATTCTTTTTACTCCTTTGAGCAAGGGGGATGAAGAAAATCAAATATCAAAAATCAAAATGACAAATAAAAATGTAAAATTATAAATCAAAACAAAAAAAGAGAAACAACGAATCACACAAATAGCACGAATAAAAACAAAAAAATTCTATTTTTTGTAAAAAATAACTATCGTTAATTCATTTGTGTAATTTGTGCTATTTGTTGTTAAAATAGGGGATGTTGGGGGATAAACAGAGAAATCTTTGTGTTCTTTGTGGTTATAACTCACTCCAGGCTTTTCAAAAAATCTTTAATTGCAGCGATATAAATCTCTTTCGACTCCGAAAAATAAGTGTTATGAAACCCATGAATTTTGAGAAATCTTTTGGGCGCCGGAGCTTCATCGAATAACTTCTTTCCGTGATAAAAAGGTATTAAACCATCATTTTCGCTGTGTATAATCAATTTCGGGGCTTTTATATTCTTTATTCTCTTAACAGATTCAAAACGATTCGATATTAAAGCTTGCGGGTAATTAAAACCAAGTTTTGCATAACTCATAGCTCGAATGGACTCGAAAGAACTATCCACTATCACTCCTTTGAATCCTTCAATTTCGCTCGCAAGAAAAACAGCGACAGCGCCTCCAAGGGACCTACCGAAAAGAACAATATCTCTACTGTCGAAACCTCTACTTTTAAGGTAATCATACGCACCCAAAGCATCACTATATAAACCCTTTTCGCTTGGTATGCCGTCACTTCTACCAAAGCCTCTATAATCGAATATAAAAATATTATATCCAAGCAAATGCAGCTCTTTGATAGTATCTATTTCATACGAAATATTACCAAAATTACCGTGAAAAAAAAGAACAGCCACAGGGGACATCCCCCCAACGAACCAACCGTTAAGCAGAACATAGTCACGGGAAGCAAAATTGGCGTCTTCGAACTCAATACCGAAATCGGAAGGAAAAGCAATTAATTCTCTTTTAGCCCTGTAGATTTTGATATGCTCGTAATATTTGAGTGCAAAAAAAAGAAAAAGAATTAAAAACAATAAAAAAAACAAAAACATTAATGATATAAGAAAGACTTTTTACTTATCGCTCTTATCCTCACTTTTCTCTTTTTCCTTATCCTTCCCCGTTTCACTACCGCTTGATTTTTTATAATCGGTATGATAAAAGCCTTTGCCTTTGAATATAATACCCCCACCCATACCAATCAATCTCTTCAACCTACCACCGCATTCAGGACATACAGTCAAAGGTTTATCTTTCATTCCTTGAGATTTTTCGAACTTATGTTTACAGTCCAAGCACTCATATTCATAAGTCGGCATATAACCTCCTGCTTTACAGTATTACCAATCAACTTTTTGTTCTTTTGCAAAAAAATATCTCATTTAGTTCTACCTTCCTTTCACGGTAAATAAAATATCAAAATTTAAAAAGCAAAATGACAAATGAAAATGCAAAATTATCTCCTACCTTTCAGCGTTAAAACACTTGAAGCAAAAATTTTACTGATTTCATCCAATTCTCTTAAGAACCAACCAACTTATTCTGGCATGGCTCTTTTAATATCTCCAAGCAGATTAATCCATAGTTTACTTTCATTAGTAGATTTAAGAGAATAATTGAAATAATTTGTAAAATCTCTCTTACTGCTTGCAGATTGACCTTCAACATAATTACCTAAGATACTTGTACCACTGCAAAGCAATTGATCTCCAAGTCTTTTAGACACATTATCTTTAGGTAAACCATCTAAAAACTCAATAAGCTTCAGGACAAAGTTGTACAACCTTTTTTTGTATTCATTTTTGAACTTTGATTTGTCATTTTCCATTTTGATATTTAATCTTTACATTTTAGCGGCTTTGCCACTTTATCAAATATATTTCTCTAAAACCGCTTGTCAAGTGAAGTCGACTAACGACTCTTATCCCCTGATTCCATCTTCCCTTTTTCGGCTCTCATATCTTCCAGAACCTTATCCAGATTTTTATCACCAGGGAATCTATCTTTAACTCTCCGAGTTAACTCAATAGCACTTCCAATATTATCTCTTCTTAAAAGCATAAAAACGTCGGAAAACACCTTGTTGTCTTCTAACAATTTATCAATTAGATTCTCCAACTTTTCTCCTTCGCCGGAAGCAACATACGTTTCCACAAGACCCTTATAAGCGAACAAATGCCATCCTTTCATGGGAAGTAATTTATTGAAATCATCTTCCGCAAGAGCCAACATATTTTTTGCTTCTTCTTTATGCTCCGTACTTCCTGCCTTCATTACAAGTAACTCACCCCGCAACAAACGAAGTCTCGGGACATCTTTTATCTTGAGAAACGAATTTGCAAATTGGAGACCATCATCGTAATCATTCAATTTTTTATAAATCAACTTCTGTGCCTCAATCAAATTAACAGCCAAACGTAAGAAAACTCCGTCATTCTCAGCATATATAAAAACTTTACTGTAAAGATTTTCGAGCATTTTAAGTGTATCCTCTGCAGGCCCTGTTGTCTTTCCAGATATCAAATTAGGGTAAATATCATAGAAAACTTCATCACTAAAAGAAAACAATGTTATAGCAAGGTTCACCAGAGTCATAATTTGAGCTTCGCTTTCCAAATTAGCCCAGAAGTTATCATAATAACTATATGCAAATTCGTTCAGGAAAAGATTCATTGTCTTTTCTCTATTACTCTTGAAACCAACTTTTTCTTTAACAAGTTTATAAGCAAGTCCTTCCTGTAACAAATGTTCGCTAAACGCATTACGATAATCGCCGGGAATAGGAGAGGAAAAATATATATTGATTGAAGGATTGAAATCTTCACTGTTTACATACTTTTCGACAAACAAATCCAATTTCATAAAGATATCTTCCAGGCTAGGTTTCTTCCCTATTGCGGAAAGGATTATTGATTTAACCGCCATATCCTTCAATTCGACCATACCGCCATCTCTGAGGACCATTGCTCCGGGTATAGTGTCTATAATCCAATCCTCGAAATCCTTATTCGTTCTGCCCATCTGTTTTTCCTGTTTGTACTCGTTCCAAAATCTTGTATGCATAAAAGGTGACGCAAAATCCATCGGGATACCCGATTCTTTAAGCTCTTTTATATACCACTTGGTATTCATAAGAGAGAAATTACCCAGCCTGACGCCTTTCTTTTTCTCCGGGTCGAATTTTCTGAAATCTTTAACCTCCTGCAGGAACCAGACCGGGAACGTATCGTTGTCTCCGTATGTAAAGAGAATGGAATTATCATCCGGACTAACCAGTAAATTATGAGCGTAATCATGAGCAATCCAGTTCCCTCTCCTGTTTGCGTGAGAATTTATGTTGCTAACAAAAGGAAGAAAACCAATGATGCCGGAGAGCATTACTGCACTCCACGCATAACGTGGAATTCTTTTCTTTATCCAACTCCATATCCAGTACAGACCTATCGATACATACAACATAAAGAGGAAAAATGCCGGACCCCAGAAGTAATCCCTTTCCCTTGGTTCTCGAGGCTTGTGTGCAGGATTCGGGTCGGACGGGGAAAACTCATGATTCAGATAAACAACCAACCCTAATGTCAAAATAATATACAGTATGAAGAACAACCAGAAAGACTCCTTATCTTTCTTAAAATGCACCCACATCCCCCAGATTCCTATTGAAACATAAATACAGGTTCCGAATATCGATAGATACCGAAGCAAAATTCCGGTAGAAACTCTCGGATAAGGGAAAAACTGCCATGAAAAATACTTAAAGAAAACTTTAAGCTGCTCGATAAAAGCAGGTATCACACCCAAGTGGGTTTCCCATGAGGTGTGCCTTGGCAATATATCCATTTTACCATATTGCTTCCTCGAAAACACTTCCCATAATTTTGAAAAAGTGGTTGGGTCTACTTCATTAATGGCGGGGTTAGCGTGTGCTCTTATCATTAAAACCAGGTATGTAGAAACTCCAATCAAAACCAAAGCTGCCGACAAAGCAAGAAATTTCGTGCTCTTCAACATTTTCCAATCAACCAGGATTAAAAATAATAAAACTCCCGGTATCAGTAACAATGGCTCTAAACTAATCCCGATTGATAAAGAAATCAAATATACCAATAAAAGTAAATAATTATTATCTCCTTCTTTACGAATATTTTCGCTCCAGAGCAGGGTCAGCCACAATCCCAAGGTCACTATCAATATTGACGTTGCATATACTTCTGCTTCTACGGATGAATCCCAGACACTAAAACATAACCCTGCTCCAATTGCGGAAAAAGCCGCAATCAAATGATTTCCCAAAGAATGTTCTTTGCCTTTATTCTCTTTGAAGCGGCCTATTACCTTCAGTATCACAAGATATAAAAAGGCTCCGGCTAAAGCTCCGGATAACGCAGAAATAAAATTTATTCTCTTTGCAACTTCATTGAATGGTAAAAGAATATCGAATATCCTGCCGAGCAATATATAAAAAGGCGTACCAGGAGGATGCGGTACTCCCAATATATGGGAACAGGCTATAAATTCTCCGCAATCCCACAGGGATACGGTAGGAGCTATGGTATATGAATAAACACCAATCAAAACCGCAAAAACAAAAATAAAACACGATATCTTTACCTTATCAAAATTCATTTTTTTAACCCACCTTTTATGTTTTTTACGTTATAAAAAAATAAACTATCCGATTATATTTTAATTTTTTTATTATAACAACGAATAATATTATAGCAAGAGAAAAAATTCTTTTTACTAGCCTGAGAATTTTAACCACAAAGTTATCAAAGAACCATAAAATGATAATGGTAAAGTGAGATATCAGATACCGGGTACCGGATACCAGAAATTAGTTAGAAGGTTATCGGTCAATATATCAGTAAATCAGTGAATCGGTAAATTAGTAATAAAAAACAGCTACAGTATCTACATGTCCTACATGTAAAAATGGTGTGTGGGTTGGATTTTAAACCGCAAAATATCCTGTTTATCTTGTTAATCCCGTCTGATTGATTCTTCGAATCGGTTAAATAGTTGAATTGTCGAATGGTTGAATAGTAGCAACAAAAATTTTTTTATCCGTGACCATCCGTGTTAATCCGTGGCTAATTTCGGGGTTGTGGGTTGGGTTTTAAAGAACAAAAAATCTTGTGTTAATCTTGTGAAATCTCGTGATTAATTTTCCCCTTGACATCATACAAATATCATATATAATATTAATACATAAACTGTATATAGGAGGCAAAATTGAAGAGTCAGGCTGTAAATATTTCGTTTAAAAAGGATTTACTAAAGAAGATTGATGACATCGCTAAAGAAGAATCCCGTACCAGGTCTGAACTGGTACGTGAAGCGGCAAGAATTTACATTGAGAGAAAGGAGGAATGGAGTAAGATTTTTTCTTACGGGGATATTCTTACTCGAGAAAAGCAACTCTCCGAAGAAGACTTGAAGAAAGAAATAGAAACTTACAGAAAAGAGAAGTAATTTGTTCAAAGTTGTTTTTGACACCAATGTTTTAATTTCCGCCATTCTATTTGGTGGTTATCCCAGAAAATGTTTCGAGCTTGTAATTGAAGGGAAAATAGAATTATATATTTCCGAAGAAATCATAGGTGAATTTGAGGGAGTTTTAAAACGAGAAAAATTTGGCGTCGCCAAAGAAAATTTGCATTATATAGTTTCTTCTCTTAATTCATTTGCAAATTTCGTAAAACCTGAAACAAAATTAAATATAGTAAAAAAAGACCCCGAAGACAATAAATTTGTTGAATGTGCAATAGCAGCAGAAGCTGATTTTATCATATCCGGAGATACTCATTTGCTCGAGCTTTCCAAAATTCGAAAAATAAAGATATTAAATCCAGCCGATTTTTTAAAGCATTATTTTTAACTAAAGTGATTTTAGATGTTAGGAAGTTAGGAGGCTAAAACAGAAAATAAAAGATTGGGCTTAGTTGAGCTTTGTGCTCTCTGTGCCTCCGCGGTTATGAGAATTTTTTTTATTAGTGTGTATCCGTGTTAATCCGTGGCTAACTCAGTGGTTTTGGGTTGGGTTTCGAATAACAAGAAAATCCTTTTTAATCTGCGTCTATCTGTGTACGATTCTTTTTAAATTTTGCATTTTTATTTGTCATTTTGCTTTTTGATATTTGATTTTTACTTTTAAGCGGCTTTGCCGCTTATCTGCTCTCAACAAATCTCACAATTGATGCCGTAAAAATGAGTAATATGACAAACATAAGAAGAGGGTAATATAAATAAATCCTTAAAGATAAACAGACGAGTAGAACTACAGTCACAATCGCAAGAAGTCCACCGGGTCTTAAAGCAAGTTTGAACCATTTCGATAACTTAACAAGCTCCTTCCATAGAGCCTCGAACAGAGGAATAAAAATCCGTCTCTTACGGATAAACACATAAATCAAAATCAAAACCAGTAGAATAACCAGAGCTTTTATTATTAAATCATTCACATAATTGAAGCCTAAAAATAAAGCTTCTTCTCTTTCTACAATCTTTTTCTCAAAAGAATACTTATTACCGGAAACCGGAATATTGACTCTGACGGACAGTACCCCGGCTTCTCCTGTAGCGAATACCTTTGCCGATTTATCGAGTATTGCTTGAGGCATTGAAGGTGCAAGAATTTCTTTTGTTGCCGAAATTCCTCTCATTTCTTCATCCTTAGCCTCCTCTTCAAAACCTTCTGTTTCCGTAGGCATAGCAGTCGGCATAACAACAGGAATAATTTCTTCAATCTTCGGTTTGAGATTACCACTAAATTTCATATAAGTATAATCTACAGGCAAATATAGACTCCACTCGGCTTTGTTGATTAGAATATCCGTAGTCGGGAAGCAATGCTTCTTCTTACCCAATAGATTAAAACCTCCCATTTTTTCGGTGTAAATAAGTTCGATATCAAAAGGCGTAAGACTTCCATCCCCTCCCCTTTCCGAGCGGACAAGCGGAATCAGCACTTTACCATCATCATCTTTAGAAGCCTTTTCTCTTTTGCCGTTAACATAAACACTCCAGATACTCACGTCTTGCGGTAAACTTACCTTCAGGAACTGGTCCCACAGATTTTGCATCGTAAAGGTAACCTGATAAACCAGTTTGCCGTCTTCCGTAAGGAGGGTAATTCCCTTCGCCAAATCGATAAAAGAAGTAAGAGCCTCTTCTTTTTTGTATTTGGTAATACGAACAACCATACCAAAGGGATGTTTTACATATCTGAAAGCGAAAAGAATCGGTCTGGCAGAAAGATTGCTGAGCTGGTAAGGAATCTTCTGAAAATCAATTCTTTCAAGGTTATTAAATTCCTGAACTTCAGCTCCGGCATCGCTTTTTACTTCTCCCGCCACATACCCAGATTCTCTCACTGCTCCCAGAACTTCAAACCCTTCGAAATCCGCAATTATCGTTTCTTCCGGCAATAATTTTTCCGATTTTACAGTCACCACCTTCGTTCCTTCAAACATATATTCGAAAGACACATCAAGAAGCTGCCTTCCTTTTTCCTCCCTGCTACTCCACCCCGATACCCCATCGCCGCTTACCTCGATAACCTGATAACCCTCAGGAACGATAAGCGAAAGCAAATTGATTTTATTCTGCATTACGTTCAACTCGACCATCGTGGTAACGGTAATCGCGTCTGCCTCAATAGAAAGAAGATTGAAAACCTCAGAGTATATCCTGGCCGAACCTCTCACCACTTTCCCTTCCTCTTTCTTCCAGGAAATACTTACATAAGAAGCAGGAGAAAGATAGCTTCTTATGACGGTATGGCCTTTTGTCTCTACGGTTTTCACTTCCTGGGCATTCCCGATATTAACCTCAAGATAGGGCTTGGGGATATCAAGAGAAAGGTAAGTAATCGGTGTTTGTGGAATACTGAAATTCAAACCCGGACTCCCATTATCCGGCGACGAATTAAGGGAAAACTTTATACCGACCGAATGCCGACCAACCTCACTGGTAGACAAATAATGCCACCCTCCCTCGGTTATTATAGAAGCAGGCTTTCCGTCAAGTTTAACTTCCGATATAGCAAGATTTTCCCCGAAAAGAGGAATCTTCAAATAAGATTTCTGATGTTTATCGAAAATCTCCAGGTCGAGGAAAACGGTAAAATTCGTACTCTGACTTCCCATAACACCATTGTACGACGCTCTCGTAATAATATAATCCGCGGGAGGCTTAAGCTCCCCTCCCACGGGAGCTATCATCCTATCCACGAGTTTTTTAAATTCCTCTCTCGTAAGTACCACTTCCCCACCCTCGACCCTGTACTCGGGCTGGTAAGTGGCTCCTGTCTGTTCCATCAGTTTAGCGAACTCATCCCAGGAAAGTTTTATCTCATCAACGTCAAGTTTCAAAAGAGAACGGAATTCATTCCAATCTATTGTTACTTTTGAATCCTTCGAATCATCAGCACGAAGGGCGAACCCAAAAGAGGTGCATAACAGAATCAAAGATAAGCTAATTAAAAAAATATGATTTCCTGTTCTTTTCTTTGTCATTTTGATGCTCCTATTTCGCCCTTGGGTTTTTTGTTTTTTTTGTTTTCTTCTTTCTCCTGGCTGGAGATTTAACCTTCCGTGCGGGTATCAAGTCGGGTCTTATCCAGGCAATCAAAAAGACGAGAACAAAAATAACAAAAAGAAATTTCGAAAGGAAGAAGAAAATGAATGCCCCCAGAACGAGGAGACTCTTTATGCCGGCAGGAGTCTTTAATCTCATCCAGAAGTCTTTATTGGAATAAAGACGATTTTTAAATTCAAGAAAGAGGACTCTTATTTTAATTCTAAGACGATAAATAAGGTAAAGAACGATAAGAACTATAAGAATCTTGATTAAAGAATAAATCCATCCTCTGGTATATTGAAAAGTCAAGAACAACTGTTCATCTTCTATCACGGTTTTCGCAAAACGGTAAAGTTGTCCCGAGGTAGGAACTTCAATCTTAAAGAGAGCTACACTGGTTACTCCGCTTTCCCTGTCTCTTTTTAGATTTTCCGCAAAGCCGATTTCCTGCCTGACCTGGTTCAAGAAATCAGCCTGCTCATTAGCCGAACTCAACCTGAAATTGCTCTTTAACTTACTCTGTGTTTGTTGTATTTTTTTATCTTCGATTTGCTTCGGCTCTTCCCAACTTTGAAGAGCTTGTTCGTATCCGCGAACCTCCTCATAGGTAAAAACTCTGCTTCCTCCGAACAAAGGACGAATCCCGGTGGCGATGTCTTCTTTTTCGACATTTCCTCCGAAATGGACGTAACGATATTCTAATGGCAGGTAACAGGACCATAGCATCTTACTTATCACTACATCAGCCTTGGGAAACAATATAGTTTTCGAGCCGACAAGCGGCAATGAATTTTCCTTGTAATAAAAGAGAAATTCGACATCAAAGGATTCTATACTTTCACCCGATAAGCCTGAACGGACAAGAGGTATCATAAATTTTCCTTCGTTGTTTTTGGAAGGAATTTCTCTTTTGCCATCAACATAAAGACTCCATATCTCAGCATCGGCGGGCAAGCTCAACTCCAGAAATTGCTTACCGGTATTACGCATAGTGTAAATAACCCTGCTTATAACCTTACCTTCCGGAAGTAAAACCGACATAACACTGGCATTATCAATAACGGTATTGACCATTGGAAGTTCTTCGTGCTTCGTAACTTTCAAAGTCAGCGAGAACGGATGTCTTAAATATCGCAGTCCCAGGATTAAAGGCCTCGTGGACATATTCACCAGATCTAAAGGCAATTCCTGTATATCAACAACATCGATGTCTTTATTCCCGACAATCTCTGCTTCAGCCGCACTTTTCTTTTCGATTCCGACAAAACCGGTTTCCCTGACGGACCCGAGAACTTCAAAACCATTGAAGTCTATCTCGTTACTCTTTTCCGTAAAGATCTTTTCAACTACTACAGTAAATACTACTGTACCTTCTTTTTCTCCTCCGAAAGGAACGGTTAAAACTTCTTTACCTTCAACTTCTTCCGTACTCCAGTCTCTTATTTCTTCGTAGTTTTGTCCCCTAACATATAAAACGCTATAGCCACGAGGAACAGATACTTTAATACCGGAAATCGAATTTTGCAGGACATCAAGTTTGAATCTTGCAGTAACCTGCAAAGCATTGTCCAGAACGGAAAGCAAATTCATAACCTCCGTATAAATTTTTGCGGGAACTTTCTTCTTCTCTTTCACGATAGTCCGGTGAACCTTTAAGGAAATATAAGAGGTTGTTGAAAGAACCGACCTGACACTTATATAGCCACCCCTGTTCAAAACGGTAATATATTTAGCCTCCGGTATCTCAACTTTGGCGTCAGGCACGGGAATATCAATATTAAATAACGTAATTGCGGTTTGTGGAATAGTAATACTCAAAACATCAGGACCTTTATCAAGTTCAGTTTTGACGGAGAATGAGAGCGTTACCTTATGCCGACCCAGTTTATCTGTTGCAAGGACATACCAGCCGTTTTCAGCCATCACTAAAGCAGGGTTACCATCTAACTCGATATTTCTGAGCGCTACTCCCTGCGGTATAAGCTTAATCTTCGGATAATCTGTTCTACCTGTTTTGAATATTTCCAGGTCAAATGTGACGTTGAATGTGGTACTATTCTGCTCCATAACACCGTTATATTCAGCTCTGGTTATAATATAATCACCTGGAGGAATAACCGGAGAAATATCCGGCTTCTTCATTTTATCAAGCAATTCTTTAAACTGCTCCCTGCTCAAAACCACCATACCATTTTGTATACTGTATTCTATCTTGACCTCACTGCCGGTCTGTGCCAAAAGTTTTTTAAACTCATCCCAGGAAAGCTTAATCTCGTCTGCGTCAATCTTTAAAAGTTCTTTGAATTCTTCCCAGCTTATTCTTACTTCGCTCGATTCTTTCTTGGGTTCAGCTTCCTCAGCATAAAGAGGTAACGCCGATAAGAGAGAAAAAAACAACAGAAAAACAGATGCAACATTTGTTAAACTCCTGAACTTTATCATTTACTCCTCCTTTATATTAATATTTATAAAAATATTAGACAGGACTCCTCCCCATTCGTTCCATAAAAAATTAAGTTTTCCCACTTTTCTTTTAAAGTATAGAGATTTTAGCACGTTATGTCAAGAAGTTAAAAGTCGCCCCCCCGCTTACCGCTTACGGCTAACAGCAGGAAAAAAATCACATGTAGGAAATGTAGGGATTTTATTTTTTGTTTTTAAGCAACACAATAAATCTTTTTTTAATCCGTGTTTATCTGTGTTCATCCGTGGCTATTTCCTTTTTATCTATTCGTGCTATTCGCCTACCTCATAAGGAAGAATGACTGTATCGGGGTGTGTTAAACATAGCTCTTTGCCTTTAGACTTTGGCTCTTGGCCGAAAAAATAAATAAAAAATTTAGTGTATTTTGTTTGTTTAAAGCAAAAACCACAAATCTTTAGAAAAACAACAGAATTTTAAAAATAATCATCTATCTTCTCCTCGGAATGACCAAAAACACTCTTAATGCCCCTCATTGAGCCAGCAGCAAGGTACATAAGTTCATCTATAAAATAATTGTTATTTCTAAAAGCTAAAGGCAAAAAGCTAAAAGCTATTTAATTACGAAAGTTTTTTCTTGAAAGCCGATATACTTAAAAACAAAAAAGTAAAGCCAAAGCAAAAGAGGATAACAGTCTCTCTCCACAGAATTTTTAAACCCACTCCTTTTAAAAATATACTTCTTAGAATTATTATATAGTACTTAACAGGTACGATATAAGTCAATTTTTGTATTACGGGCGGCATGTTTTCTATAGGAAACATAAATCCCGACAGCATAATGTTTGGAAGCATTACCATAAATGCCGTCATAACAGCCTGCTGCTGAGTTTTTGAGGTTATAGATATAAAAATTCCAAGCGAAATCGTGGTAAGTATAAAAGGGAATGTCGTAAATACAAGAAATCCGAAATTTCCTTTAAAAGGCGTTTTAAAAATAAAAATACCCGCTGCAACCACCAAAAAAAGGTCAAATAAACCTATTATCATAAAAGGTAGTAGCTTACCCAGTATTACCTCCGAAGACGAAAGAGGTGTAACAAATATATGTTCAATAGTACCGATTTCTTTCTCTTTTACCAATATGGCCGACGCAAGTACCATGGTAATTATAAGTAGTACCAGTCCCGTAACGCCGGGAACCATAAAATTAACCGTCTTTAATTCAGGATTAAAAAGGACTTTGAATACCGGAACAATTACCGGAGTTTCTATCGAAGTATTACGCTTTTCGGCAAGTATCTTTTCGAAATATCCTTCAATCAATGCGGCGGTGTTATTATCGGAACCATCAATCACGATATTAGTTTGATTTTTGCCTAATATAAGCCCCGCCTTCACTCTACCACGCAAAATCGCATTTTCGACTTCGTACATGCTGTGAACATTTTCTTTTATTACAAAATAATTGCTGGACACAAGAGAAAGCAATATTTCATTTGAGTAACTGTCTTGCTTCTCTTTCATAATTGCTATAGGGATTTCTTTTATGTCAAGACTGACCGCATAGCCGAAGAGGAAAAGCTGAATCACCGGAGCAAAAATTACCAGTGGAAACAATCTCCTGTCTCTCCTTATTTGAATAAACTCTTTTTTTAACATCGCAATCAGGTGAATTCTTTTCATCTTAGCCTATTTTCTTTCTTGCTCCTTTTATTGAAATTAAAATATAAACCAATCCCAGAGCAAAGAGACTCAGAGAATCTTGGGGGAAAAATGAAGTTCCCTTTAAAAATATACCCCTTACAATTTTCAGAAAATGTGTCGCCGGTATTAAAGCAGATATCGGTTGTAACCATGAAGGCATATTTTCAACAGGAAATATAAAACCCGATAAAATAATCGAAGGAAGCATAGTAGAAATAAACGATGTGGTAAGTGCAGTAAGTTCCGTTTTCGCATAAGATGAAATCATTGCACCAAGAGATAGTGTAGGAAAAAGAAAAAGCATAGAATAGAAAGAAAGACTGAGGAGACTACCTTCAAACGGAATCTTAAATACAAAAAAAGAAAAACCGGTTATAATAAATACATTGATAAAAGCAATTGTTCCGTACGGTATTATTTTTCCCAGTATTATTATATACGCTCTCACGGGAGTTGTACTCAACATTTCGAAATTTCCTCTTTCTTTTTCACCAACTATCGAACGAGTTGTTAGGATAACACCCAACATTGTCATAAGTACGACAATCAAACCGGGGATAACGAAATTTCTGCTTTTAAGTTCGGGATTATAAAGAAATCGAACATTGTTTTCAGATTCTATAAAAAACCTCTGTACTGTTTGCTGGACTTTTTTCGCCAGGTTGGCATCGCTTCCGTCTACCAAAATCTGCACTTCGGAAAAACCTTTAATGTATCTATTTTTTGAGAAATCATATGGAAAAACAAAGCCACATTTAATCTTACCCGCGGAGAGAGCCTCATACATTTCTCCGGTAGATTCGAAGTTGACTGTTCTGAAATAATCGGATGCCGAAAGAGACAATAAGACCTCTTCTACATAAACAGATTTATCGAACGAAACTATACCTGTTGGGATTTTTTTGAGGTCAAAAGATATTGCGTACCCATATAAAATTGTCATAAATAATGGTAAAACGAAAGCAATTATTAGTGAACGACCGTCTCTTTTTAAGTGAACCGTCTCCTTCCAGATTATTATTCGGAGATTACGCATTTTTTACAAGACGCACAAAGGTTTCCTCAAGCGGTTCTTTTCCGTTTCTGGTAAGTTCTTTTGGTGTACCATATGCTACCAGCTTACCCAGATGCATGAAGCCCAGAGAATCACATTTGTAAGCTTCATCCAGAAGATGTGTAGAAACAATGAGACTTTTACCTTCTTTTGCAAGTCCTTTCAAAGTATCCCAGAATTCTTTACGGGTAATGGGGTCTACACCTACCGTAGGTTCATCAAGTATAAGAAGCTCCGGTTCATGAACAAGCGCACAAACAAGCGCCAATCTCTGTTTTAATCCTCCGGAAAGGTAATAAGATATTGTGTTTTCTCGACCAATAAGTCCGGCGAGTTCAATCATCTTTTTTATCCTGTCTTTTGCTTTTTGTCCGGAAATATCATATATATGTGTGTAAAAATAGAGATTTTCATATACTGTTAGGTCCTGATAAAGACTAAATTTCTGGGAAACGTATCCTATGTGAGATTTTAAAAGTTCGGTTTCCTTTATAATATCGTAACCACAGACTTTAGCCATCCCCGAAGTGGGTTGCAATATTCCGCAGAGCATTCTGATAGTTGTCGTTTTGCCCGCACCATTAGGTCCCAGAAAACCGAAAATCTCGCCCTTTTTTACAGAAAGATTGAGATTGTCGACGGCTTTAATTTTACCGAAATGCCTGGAGAGGTCAAAAGTTTGAACTATAAAATCATTAGAAGACGGCATCTCCGTATATACCACTCTTTATTTTCCCTTCCGGATTGTCAACTATAATTTTTACTCTGTAAACGAGTAATGTCCTGTCTTCTTTTGTTTGAATATTCTTGGGCGCAAATTCAGCCTTTCCGGCTATAAAGGAAACTTTCCCTTTAGAAGATTCCCCCGGAAATGCGTCAATTCTAATTTTAACAGATTGATTGATAGAAATTTTAGGTAACTCGTCTTCAGGAACATATATATTGAGATATATCAAAGAAGGGTCAAGAATTTCAACAATAGGTACACCAGGCAGAGTTGTTTCTCCAGCCCTTAAATATTTTAAGCTTATATAACCATTCACAGGAGAAATTATATGGAATTTTTTCAGATTTTCTTTTTTTGCTTCAAGAGAAGCAGCGGCTGATTTAAGCTCCATATACACTAAATCACGATTTCTTTTGACTCTTTCAAATTCCATTTCCGAAATTGCCAAATCCTTGAAAAGTCCTTCTGATTTTTTAAGGTCATCATCCAGATTTTTAAGCTGAATTTTTAAACTCCCAACCTGATATTCTATTGACTTTATAACAAGTTTTATTTCTTCATTATCAATAATAGCTAGCGTATCACCTTCGCTGATTTTATCGCCTTCTTCAAAATTAAACACATTAAGCTTCCCTGCTACTTCAGCCTTCAGCAGATAACTTTCTTCTGTAAAAATTCCCGAGTAAACACCATTTTTGTTTTTGCCGCATGAGGCAATTAAAACAAAAAGAAAAAGCAAAAATCTTTTCATAATATATTAATTATAACTGCTACAACAAGCTTGTCAACAATTGATATATTGAAATAATAAGAGTTTCGTCTAATCTATTTTTTATTGTATGTCAAACTCTGTCATTATCCTTGACAGTTACCGGGCATAAGTTAATATTCCATAGGATATAAAATGAATTTCTTTTTATGTTTATCAGGTTACGAAAACGAAAACGATATACTGCCGAAGCTTGAAGAATTAAATGTAGGGATTGAGCTGCAAAGCTATGGTCTGAAAGGAGTTACCTCTCCCCTACTCTGGGAAGAGAAAATGAAACAGCATAAAAAAATAATAAAAAATTTTTCCGGAAGGATTGCAATCCACGGACCATTTGCAGGTATTCAATATACACACAGAGATTATCTGTTTAAAAAAGCCGTAAAAAATAGAATGCAACTTACATACGAAATGGCAAAAGAATTAAAACCGGAAATTTTAGTTTTTCACAGCGGAATTATAGGAAATATTAAAAGATGGAAATTAGAAGATTTTTGGCTGGGAGAGACGACAAAATTCTGGAAAGAAGAAATAAAAAAATATAAAAAAGAAGGAATCAAAATAGTTATCGAAAATCTGGTCGAAGAATCACCAGATATTCTGATAGAACTCTGTGATGCAGTTAATAGCGAATTTTTTGCTCTCTGTTTGGATATTGGACACATGAATGTTTTCTCCGAATTATCACCATCTGATTGGGTCGAAAAAATGGA
>Ga0315548_1000108_pt1 | contig 72325 bp, 67 predicted proteins | sample SalMarSW160110MG_2_FD_202540 | JGI IMG/M metagenome (GOLD analysis project Ga0315548, IMG submission 202540) | Salt marsh sediment microbial communities from the Plum Island Ecosystem LTER, Massachusetts, United States - Salt Marsh Sediment SW1601-110 ... | reverse complement strand
TTTTCAACAATAAGGGGCTCCAGCGAGATGCCCCTCAGATAAAGGTCTATGGAAATTGCCGCTCGTTTTCCAGCGATTATAGCTTCCATCAAGGTTGCTGATCCAGATACTGCGTCTCCTCCAGCAAAAATGCCAGGCGAACTTGTCTCTAAGGTAAATGGGTCCGCAGCTATTGTTCTTTTTTCTGTGATTTCAGCCGTTTCCGGAAGAAAGACTGTGTTGGGAAATTGACCTATTGCCAGTATTACGGTGCCGGTTTTTATTATGAATTCGGAGCCTTGAATTGGAACGGGGCGTCTACGTCCAGTTTCGTCCGGCTCGCTTAACTCCATTCGCACACATTCAATCCCAGTTACCTTCCCGTTTTCGCCTAGAATTTTTTTAGGAGAAACTAAGAATTCGATTTTCACTCCTTCTTCTTCAGCTTCTTTTATTTCCCAAGGATTCGCGGGCATCTCATCTCTAGATCTTCTGTATAAAATGGTGACTTCTTTGGCTCCAAGCCTTAAAGCAGTTCCAGCAGAATCAACAGCAACATTGCCGCCGCCAATTATTGAAACCTTATCTGACAACTCGGCTTTTTTCTTATTTGCCTTTTCCAGAAAATCAAGAGCGTGAAAGACGCCGTTTAGTTCTTCGCCTTTGATGCTGAGCATTCGCTCTTCATGAGCGCCTGTAGCAACAAAAACGGTATTATAGCCCTGTTCTAAAAGCTTTTTTACCTTCAGGCTTTTGCCAATCGCCGTATTGATGTTAATTTTGACCCCTAAATCTTTTATTCGCTTAATATCGGAATCAACTATTTTCTTAGGAAGCCGATATTCTGGAATGCAGCTTCTCAACATTCCACCAGGCGAGGATAAAGCCTCAAAAATCGTCACAGAATACCCTTTTTTGGCTAAATCTTGGGCTGCTGAAAGCCCAGCAGGACCTGAGCCGATTATGGCTACTTTCTCTCCATACATAGGGGTGAGAGGTTTTTCTTTCGGTTTTTCAACTTCATAGTCGAGAATAGCGTGTTGAATAGCGTCTGTCACTGATTGTTTGTTGTCTATGGCACGTTCTGGATGAAAACAAATATAGCAGCATGAAGCTGGGAGTGGAATGTTTTCTCTAATTATTTCCAAAGCTTTACTGAATCCTTCCATGTGACCGCTTTCAACAGCAAATCTTCTAACGGCTTGAAAAATTTCTGGAAGCTTCAGGTCTTGCGGGCAGCGTCTATGACAACGGTAACACCAAGCACACAGCCATAATTCGGCTGATTTTAGGAGTTTATCATCGCCTAATGGTAGACTGTGAAGCAGTATCCTTGGATTATAATGTTCTGGAAGTAATTCTGCAACTGGACAACTTGCAGTGCAAATGCCGCATTCGAAGCAGTATTTCAGCTTTTCAAAGTCAAGAATGCTGTCCAAAGCCTTCTCCAGACTTGCTTTTGTCACTTTTTTACAACTCGTTTGTGGTTATTTTTAAATTCTTGATCCGTTTTTTTGGCGGAAAACAAGCAAGCTAGATTGTGAGGATACTGCGGGCAGAAATTTGACAATGTTATATAAACTCCTATTCAAAAATGTTATACATTTATCTGCGTCCAGATTTTTCTACAAGTTTAATGGCGTCGCTTAGCCATTCCAAGGTGTTTTCGATTTTTTCTCTGCTTGCCCCCGGCACAATGAAAGCAAGGTTCTTTTTGACGTACATACCGTAGATGAGAATGTCTATTGGATTCTGTTCGGAAAGCGCCTCAAGTAGAAGAGTCAAAGATTCTCTTTTGGCTTTTGTTTCTTCAACTTTTTGGAGAACGCTAGTGTACTCGCTCTCTTTCAGGCTTGTCTGATTTTTTGTTTGTTTCTTTTCAAGTTCATACTCTTTAGATTTGGGCAGTCTCAAAGTTTCTTTAATTAGTTTATTTACTGTGGTTTCTCGTAAGTTTTGGTCAAACTCTTTCTGGGTTACTAAATCCAATGCTTCTTCGGGGCACCATTCAACACATTGGGGGTCACCATCACAGAGATCGCATATCATTGCCGTTTCCTTTTCTGGATTGAAAACAACGGCACCATAAGGACACGCTTTTATGCACCAGCCGCAGCCGTCGCACTTATTCTCATCCACAATTATAACGCCGCTCTCAGATTGAGTGAGGCAGTCTAAGGGGCAAGCAGCTACGCATGGTGGATTTTCGCATAGCCTACATGCTACGGGCATGTTGAGAATTTGATCTAGCCGAAGGACCTTTATTCTGGAACGCTGAGGATTGTATACCTTTTCTCTTTTCAATGCACATACAAGTTCGCACACTCCGCAACCTGTGCATTTCTCAAGATCAGCGGCAACAAATTTTCTTTCAGTCACTTCCGATTCTGTTAGAACCTGCATTTTTAATCTCCCTCCAGTAAACCGTGAATTTCAGGAAATTCTGTGAACTGGGCTTTTTTGTGTCCTCCTTTATTCTCCCTATTCCTGTAAGTTTCAGCATTTTTGGCGTGTGAACCTTTTTTGTCGTAAACAGTTACTAGTTTTGATCCGCAGTAGGGACAAAAGTTGAAGCGGTTAGGAAATGTCTGGTGACTGCATCTAAAGGGGTATTCCATCAGTCTACATCATCTCATTTTGATATTTCAGGGATTTTCCACTGCATTAACTGCAGGGGTTTGTGTGCCACGCGGTTGCGACATTTGAAGGGTATTTCACATTATTTAATGGGTATTGGTAAAAATAAATTTTGGGTTAGAAATTAAGGATGATTTGAAGTTTTAGTCACAACAAATGTTACCATTTAATATGATGTACGATCAAATTTTTTCGATATCAAGATACAGTCACACAAAATGTAACTTATCTCTACATAAAAGGAATATAACGAAGACATAAAAACTGCTCGAGATAGGCTTTGAATATGTCTACAACAGATAAACAGGCTTTTCTAAGGAAATGTAAATAAACACCTTGTCTCAAAAGTGGACGAGAACACACAATAAGTGGCCGGGATGAGGTAGTCTGGTAGCCTATAGGCCTGTGGAGCCTAGCGCCTGGGTTCAAATCCCGGTCCCGGCCCTTCCACAATACACGTCTAGAAGCACTGGAGACAGGATGTTTGCTGTGTCAGGAGTGGACTTAAAACAGAAAGATTTAGTTTGACGTGTTTCATATTTCATGCGGGCCGATAGTTCAGTCTGGAATGAATGCCTGACTTGCACTCAGGAGGCCGCGGGTTCAATTCCCGCTCGGTCCACCACAACTTAAACTCGGTACATTCTGACAGGATTTTCAATGCTTTGTGGGGTATGAAGAAAGACGGGTTAGCGGATACTACGATTCGGGTTACTGATCGCAGATTGCGTATGATCTGTAAGGTTGTGGACCTTGACAATCCTGAAAGGGTTAGAGAGTATTTAGCGAAAAAGGAGGGGAAGAACAGTTACCTTGAGGGGTTAGCTGATGCTTACTGTCGTTATGCGCGCTATAATGGGGTAGCTTGGGTTAAGCCTCTGTTTAAGCGGTCAAGTCAGCCTCCTTATGTTCCCTCCATAGAAGAGGTTACTATCTTGGTTTCTGATGCCGGAAAAAAGTATAGTTTGATCCTGAGCGTTTTTCGCGATACTGGAATGAGACCTATAGAAGTGGAGCGCACACAGTTAAGATGGTTTGATTTGAACAGGGGTTCGGTGAATGTGGAGACCGCAAAGTACGGAGCTGCAAGAACTCTTAAGCTGAAGCCTCAAACTGTAGCCATGCTGAAAGAGTATTTTGGTAAACACGATTTCGGTTTGAATGACAGGGTTTTTCCTAAAGCTCGAACTATGAGAACAGCCTTTCAGAGAATAAGACAGAGAACCGCCGAGAAGTTGCAGAGACCGGAGCTTATGAGGATATCCTTGTATAGTTTTAGGCATTACTTCGCAACTGCACTTTATCAAAAGACGAAGGACATTCTGTTAGTGAAGCGTCAACTTGGTCATAAACGACTTGAGAACACTTTGATCTACACACACCTGGTTGATTTCAGAGACGAAGAGTTTACCGTGAGAGCTGCGTCAACTGTAGCTGAAGCGTCTAAGCTGATAGAATCAGGTTTCGAGTATGTCAATGAGATAGATGGAACCGCACTATATCGTAAAAGGAAATGAACCCAGAAACAACCTCTCCTTTTTTATATGGTTTAGCCTACCCTAACTGAGTGAAAGATGTGAGTGTTACTTACTCCTTTCAGTGGTGAACGGTTCACTATCTGTTCATATATAGCTAACACACTCGAAAAACTCGAAAATTTATATACAATTTATTTATATTAATCCAAAAGAAACTGAGAATAGGCTTTTTTTTCCCTAAATCAACAACCAATTAACATTATTATAGTAATGTTAACCCGATGGTCTTTTCGGAGCAGAGAAGCCTAAAGAACCGTAGATTCAACATTAATAATATATAGTTCTATATATGGCTACGCATTACGTATAACAATCTCGGCTTAAATGTCACCAAATCAGAAGAGAACCCCGAATCAGCCTCTAAAGTGCCACATATACGCATTAATTTGCTTCTTTTCCAAAATCAAGTTAGATATTGTCTCCTATTCTCTGAGTGTCAACGATTCCAACATAATAGTTTAATGCTCTGAGCGTTAACCCTGTCCAGCTCTTGACTTCAGTTATCTTATACCCCTTATGGAATAGGTCTGTTATCCGGTTAAGTCTGAAGTAATGAGGATAGGAATCAAAAGTGTTTTTCGCTATCTTCCATGCTGTAACTCTTGAGAACTTCCACACTCTCTGTTTAGGTTTTGTTTTGTCAACTGTTTTAATGATGTCCTCAACGAAGGGTCTACCCAGCTTCACACTTAGCGGAGGGGTTCTTTTGCTGTGCTTCAGTCTTTCGCCAATATCCACGAAGAGCTTCCCCTCTTCAACTGTGAAACTTTCTTTTCGCAGCTTCAGAGCTTCAGTTACCCGGATTCCAAGATAAAATAGGATTGCGAGAAAAGCGGTTCTCTCAGTTCCAAGAGATAACTTTTTTTCGGTTAGAACTTTGAATATTTTTCTGTCGCTTGTTGGTGTTTCGATTTTTCCGTGTCGCGTATAATTAGGCATCCTCTTTTAATCCTCCTTTGAAACTCAGGACATACCCCGTTCCACAACATTCACCGCAAAGAAAAATCTCATCTATTACCCCAGTTCCTCTACATTTAGGGCAAACGATTTTCTTGGCGAGAGTGGTTTTAGCCAAAGGTTACACTATCCATGAATCCGATTGCTTCTTGTTTTTTAGTGACAGTTGATACGCCTCTCTTTGCTGCGAAATCTCCAGTCCCAGCTTTTCAACTACATAATAAGCGTACCTACGTTCTAAATCCTCATCTGTTTCTTTTTCTTGTCTTTGCTGTACTCTGCGCCTGACAATTCGGGGGAGTTTAATTTTTTTGTGTTTCATCTTTTCTTTGGTCCTGTTCGTGGATTATGAATTTTACATCTGAGCTGGTAGGCTTTTGGATGCTTCTTAACATCAGTCAAACGATTTACTCTCCCTCTTCCGCTTGTGCCGGATAATTTAGTTGCGCGCACGTGCGCCCATTCCAGATTTCTGACTTTGCGACATCCTTTCTTTTCACATTGTCCACCATGCTCTTTTCTAAGCTGCCTCTGAAGTCTATTGTTTCTTTTTGTCGTTGCTGAAACCATGCCTATACCCCAATTATTTTCTTGCGATTTGGCGTTTTAAAGGAAAGTTTAGCCTTTTTGGTTTTCTGTGTTTGCCCTGTTTTTAGTGGGATCCCAACTATGTTTTTGCTTATTTGCTCCACTGTTGGGATAGGATGTTCTTTCAGTCCCCAGCCTCCGAATAGCGCGCTGTCTCCTTTTCCTTTATGCTTTCGGCGTTTGAAATAGGGAATAAATGTTTTTCCCCATCCCTTTGGGAATGTTGGCATAGGAAAAGGCATGGGTCTATCATGTTTTGGTTCTTGTCGTTGTGGCATTTCAAAAGTCGGTATTTGAATTTGAACTGGTAATTGTTCCTGTAATGTTTGAAGATTGAGGTCTTGCATTTGACCGACCAAAGGAATAGTTAGGTCGCCTACTTTCTGAGGAGACCAAACAATGCTTTTGAATTTTGGTAAAGTTGTTGGGATTGCTATTTGATCCTCTACCTGTTTAAGCATTGTATTCACAATTTGAGTGGCTTGTGTGGATTGTAGCTGAGAGTTTATTTGTTGCGTTTCAAGAGACAGGTTAAATGCTGGTAATAGTTTGAATGCTGATAAATTATGAATGTTTACTCCAAATATTTCTTTTTCTTTTTCTGTTTCTGTGTAGACTTGAAGTGGCGTAAACTTTGGTTTGTGTATGAATGCTGGTTTTGGCGTTTCAAGGGTTATGGTTCCTAATCCAAGTCCAGTTAGTGCAGAAACAAGAAACTTGCTTTCGCTTGGTCCTGCAAAGGCTCCCATAAGTTGAGATGCGACCTTTGTTTTAAGTGAAGATATCACTGGGGAGGGGTTTTTGGTAAATAATGACGGATCAGAGAGAACCATTCTTCCCCCTCCTATCAGGTTCGGAGGGTTTTTGATTATCGCAATCCAGGGTTTGCCTCCAATTCCGTAAACGATTTGTTCTGAGCTTGTGACTTTTACGGGGTAGCTGGTGGCTCTTGCAGTTTGGGGAACGAATATGTCTCCGGTTTCGTCTCTTATTATCGAGGGTAGTGGTGATTCAAAAATTGATTTTTCTGGGGGGCCATAGTATTCTGTGATGCTGTAGCCTTCGGCTCCGAATGCTCCTCTCTCGAATCCTGTAAGTTTTGGTTTTGGTGGTGAGATTTTATGTTTGAATGTTATAGCTTTGCCTTTTATCGGATCATAAACTTTTGTTTTTAGGTAGTCTTCAGCTATATCCAGAGGTTTTAGGATTGGGTTTAAGATTTTTCCTCCTACTCGGGTGGCTCTTGCCCAGCCGATTCCTTTTCCAATCAAGTAGCTTACTGTAATGTCGCCAAGTATTGAGCCTCCGATACCTGAAACCCCATATTGCTCGTAGAATCTTTGTGTGTCGCCTCCCCCTACCCCAGAAATTTTTGCTCCAGCCTCAGCCACAACCGCACCGCTAAAACTTTGAGGCGTTGTAGGAGTTCTAACACCAGCTAATTGAAAGGGGATATAAGCGGGTGATTCAAAACTTGTGACATATTCACCTAAAAGAGTTTGAGCTTTTTTAGATGAGGGAAAAATCGTTGAACCTATCTGTTCTTGTTTCATCATGTTTTCTGCAGTTGCTATTCGTTGTTCGTCTTCAATTCCTAAAATTCCAGCAGCGAATCTTGCAGGTGAAAAATCAAGAATTTGCTGTGCTAAACCTTTGGGAGCTGCTACTGTGATGACCTTTGGTTTTGGCATTGTAATTGAGAATGGGATTCTGCTCATTTCGGAGCGTGCTACCCCAAAAGTTTCTGGTTCTCTGGCAAACGTAGGATGGTAGCTGGGTTTAACCGCTTTTGGGATTGCGTATATTTCTGGTTCTCTTCCCATGCGTGGCTTGTATGGTTTGTATGTGAAAGTTTGAGGTCTCGGTGTCTGTCGTGCAACTCCGCTTATGGTTTGAATGTCAGGTCTAACCGCTTGATAAACTGCACGCCCAAAACTGAACATGGGACCAAACTTTCTTTGCATTTCCAAAGCTACTTGAGCGTTTGGGGGAAGCTCAGGGATAATTGTTGATTGAAGAGTGACATTGAGACCTTCAGGTGTTTTAGTTATTCCGGTAACTTTGTAGTCTTTGGGGATGCTGAAGGGTTGATGTTTGCCTCCAAACTCAGGGAAGCCTATGGTTTCGTAGAATTTTTTGGAGTACTGTTGAGATGTGTAGGCATAGTTGTATCTTTGCTGTGCTGAACCTCTCCGATATTCGCCTAAAATTGATTTAAAGAATATGTCTCTTTGGCTTAGTTCCCATTCCCGTATTGATTGCTTCGCTGAAAAGGGAAGTGTGAAGTATGTTGCTGGCTCTAAGCTGTAGCCCCCTCCATGACGGGTATAGACCCCCCCATACTCTTTAATCGCACGTTTCTTCTCGGTTTCTACGCTCCCCATGAACTGCTGATAGGCACTAAACTCTACTGGAGACAGTGTGGCTGCTCTTGGGTCGGGTCCTAAAGGTCGGGTTATTGCGCTCACTTCTTTAGGTGCCATTGGTGCTTGTGCTTGCTGCTGCACTTGCGGTGGCGGTGGTGACGGTACTGAATGCATCCGTTCATATTCTTGCTTTTGCCTTGCTCTCACAACCTCTGTTGGTATGGGGGGTCGGTACTGTTTTGACCACTGGGGATACTGTGATATCTGGACTTCTGTTTGAATGGGACCCAAACTTGACGATGCGGTAACAACGGCTGTTTTCTGTCTGGGTGGTGGTGTCATTGGGGGTATGTATTTCTGTTGTTCGCTCAATTCTTACTCTTTCCTTTCGGGTTGTTCCATCTTTTTTTTAGGTACCAGTAAGCGACAATTATGAAGAAAATAATTGAAGACGCTATGTATCTTTCAACACTCAGTTTTTTTGCCTCCGTTTCTGCTCTCTCCAGTACCGCCGAAGTTTAGAATCCGGCTTTCTCGGTCTTCCCCGTTTAGCCAATTCTGTTATGCTCCTTGTTCTTTCTATGATGGCTTTTGTCTGTTTAAAGTGACTGATTATACTTTTAAAAGAACTTGTATTTATATTTTTCTTGGAAAAATCGGGGGTTATTCCAAGAATAATTGACAGATTAAAATATTCCATTCTTACTAACCCCTCATTTTGAACAGCCACACAAGAAAAGCGAAAAACGACAAAACTATCAGAAACAGAGCTGGAATCGCAAGATATGAAACTGTTGATTTGACGCTGGAATTGAACAAATCACCTCCACTGCTTGAAGTGGCTGGAATCGTGTTAACCATGAATGTCAGCGTAGCGATTGCAGAAATTAATGCAACTACAGAAAGGATAGCACCGAGAATTATCATATCTTTCATTCTACATCAGGTCCGCAAGTTTTAGAGTTCGGGGTCTCTCTCCCCCCCATTCCGTCTTAAGCATACTGAAGGTTTGATCGTCTGACTTGTCAAGAGCTGAAAGAATGTTCTCGATCTGTTTTGCGGTTGGGAACCAAAGGTAGGTTTCAGGGTCCAAAGCAACACTGAAGTCTTTATCCACAACTGAAGGCGTGAAGAGAACGGCAACCCCTACTCCAGCTCCGGGGCGTACTGCAGGAATCAGCTTGTTTCTGAAGTGAAAGAACCCCCGTTCTCTGCGAATCAACTCGACACTTTGCAGCCTCATTGTGAAGCCTCCTTTAGCTTTTGGCGAAAAATCTTGTAAGGCATTCTTTCTGTGTAGAGCCAATAACTGTCTTTGTAAGCGTTTTTGTGGAATCTGTTAAAAATGGTCGCATTGTTAGCTTGTAAAATGTTGAAAGCGTGCTGCCACTTCTGCGGATCATTCTGATTATCTACAGCTATTTGGTAGGGCCCGAGCTTCTGTCCGATTTCATCATTCCAATTAAGATTTGAGAATATGGTTTTGGGTATAGCCTCTTCGTGGCTGGCTGTTTCTTTTGGTTGCTGCAGCTTTTTTAGTTCTCTACGAAGAGTCACTATCTGAGCCTCTACACCGTCACAGAAAATCAGCAAAGCATCAATGATTTTTTCGTCACTCATTGAGGAGCCTCCAGCGTGTCAGGTTTCGCTAAATCCAGCAGCAACTTGGCATTTTTCAGCGTCTTGTACTTCTCAGCCTCTTTCAAGTGAAACTGCTTAGCTGACTCTTTGAGCTGGGACCACTGAGCAAGAACTTCCCCAAAATGTCGATTTAGCTGACGATTTCGATTATGGTGTGTTTCTTGTCGTATGATCTGCGCTTTTGTTGGAGCGTTAGCAGCCTCTTCTAAGCTTACGCTGTACTTGTTCCGGTAAACCTCATAATCAGCATCAGATAGATACCCCATTAAATGTAAGCCTTCAACAACGCTGAGTAAACCCGCTTTTGATTTTGACAACCCCTTATCTGCTTGTAGTTGAATGAGAGCAAGGTATATTTTACGATCCGTGTACAGCCGATAGCTCCAGTCGTATTCCCTCAAAAAAGAAACCCCCTTTGCGTGTGTGTAGCAGAGTTTGGTATGGTTGTGTTGTTGTTTTTCGGCGTTTTGGAGTCGTTGATAGATAGATAGTTAGTTAATATATGGTATGTTTTGTTGATAGTTAGTAGGTTTCGCAGAGGGAAAAGCTTATTACCTTTAGGTAAGAAAGTTTTATGTGACTCAAGACCTATTTGGTCTTTGGTGGAATCCTGAAGTGTAACACTCTGTGGCTGGGGAGCCTTATGGGTCTGCATTTTGGGGTTTCACCTTCTAATCATGATCTGCTAAATAATTCTCCAAGTTTTTGATCTTCTTTTGGCATTTCGGGTTTGGGCATATCCGGGGTAAACCTTTCCTCGGATGCCATTTGTGCCCGCAAAAGGGACATCGCAATTCTACGAGTTTTAACATGGTTTTGCTCTCCATGTTTATGATATGATATAAAAGCTTATATGCGTTTTTCTGCAAATATGAGATTGAAATCGCATAGGTGGTAAAGAGCATGAAATACCGTTCAAGTAAAGAAACTGAAAAAAAAATTATCAACCTCCTGTTAGATAAAAAAGAGTATGCACAATATGAAATGCCTGAAGCAATAGGAAAAGACTACCATACAATTTTTAGACGTTTACACGATCTCAAAAAGGCGGGTATGGTGTTTTTAGTTCGAGAGGAAGGAGCGAAAAACCGGAAGATTTTTGCCTTAACCTTCAAAGGATTAATAAATTCTTTGTTGCTTCCCGAAAACCGCAAGAAGCTCCCCGAAATTATCGCCAAATATCCATATTGGTTGTTGACTTTCAAGAAGTGGAATCTCTTCAAACAAGCGGGATTAGAGAAGCTTATGCTCTCCTATGTTGAATTAGGAGTGTTGAATATTTTTAAAATGTTAGTTTACTCTCAAAAGTTTTTCAACAAAAAATATCTAATTACTAAAGAAACCCTTAAACTATTTGATAGTCAATTTCTCTTTGTGCCTGTACTGTTTTCTGAAAACAAAAAGTTAGCTGAGGTATTAAAAAGCGATCCTGACCTCAGAGCATTTATTGAAGAGGAGTTTGAACACCAACTAAAGGATTTTGAAACTTTGCAAGATGGTAAAAGTTGGTGGGATAGAATAGGAGGTGAATAAATATGAGTGAGTTCACTATGGAATTGGAATCAAAGGTAATTAGTGTGGGGAAGAAAAGGGTAAAACTTACGGTTTGTATTGGTTATTGTGGTTATCGTTTCTTTTCAATGGAAAATCTCTCTCCAGAAAAAATTAATTTGCTACGGAAAAACATCGGTTCTAATGTTAAAGCTATTATCGAGTATGATCCTTGGCATGGTGCATCAGTAAGAACATATTTGAAATTGAAAGATGTCAAGTCTCTGACATAATCCTAATTTGTTCATGCCATGAACATTTTTACGAAGAGTCTCAAACCCCTATAGACTCTTCGTAAGTAACTTTTTTTATTAAATATTTTATTAATTCTAAAAATTTATTATTGACCGCAAACTTTTTTACCACAAAACGTATATTCTATGTGCGGTGGTTGAAAAATGAGCGAAACAGAAACCGTTAAAGTGAACGTGACCGTAGAGCTGCCAAAAAATGTTCATCAGCTACTCGAAAAGTTTGCGGTTTTCGCTGGTGTAACCCTTGAAGATATTTTGAGAGACGAACTGAAAAAGAGTTTGCCAGGGTTCTGGCAAAGCGAGATGTTTCAAGCATGGGCAAAAAAGGCTATAAAAGAAACGGGCTGCGCCGAATATTTCGAGATTAGGGAGTGAAACAGAATGGACGAAACAGAATCCAAGAAGGAACCTGACCTTTCAATGGTAACGCTGAAGATTGAACTTGCTAAACCCTTCGTTGACTTCATAGAGCAGTACAGCCAATATTTCGGAAGCAGCCACACAACAGAACAAATCTGTATGCTTATGATATACGGTCAGGTGAAACGTCTATTCAATGAGTTGGATGGATTCGCAAGACAGAAAAGCAGCTTTCTCGATAAAGGCGATTTCTTCAAGAAGTACTTCTATCTCGGCTCAGTAAGCTTTGACGACCCGGAAGACGAAACAGAATAACCCCCCTCTTTTCTTTTTTTGGTTGTGAAAGATATGGAAGAAATCAAGGCGCAGATCATACACAGAGTAAAAACGGCAAAGGGACCCGTAGCTCATGGAATCCAATACGATTTCGGCAGCCACAAATCAAACATAGTCTGTACTCTCTGTTTGAACCGGAACAAGCTACACACCTCAAAAACCCTGAAAGAACACACAAAGCATGTTTTACAGGCACATAAAAAACTTCTATGAGATTCCCCTCTTTTTTTATATCTGCGATTTAATAATTTTTTATCATAAATTCACTTAAGCGCAGCCTTCCCCCGTACAAGTCAGGGAAAAAACAAAATGATTAAACAGAAAAGTGGTTTTAATGAACTTTTTACAAAAAGTTCCGGGTTCAATTCCCGCTCGGTCCACTTTTTTGTTCAATCTTTTTGCTTCCCCATGGCATAACATCGGACACGCCACAAGTGTCACTGTTTGCATTTGATGGCAAACTGATAGGAGCTTACGAAGGCAGCATTGTACGCGAAGAAAATTTCATTGACCTTACTGTAGGCCGGTGGGGCAAATGCGCTTGTTGGTCTCCCTTCCGAAGCATGTTTTGCCTAAAACATGAAAGCAGAAGTGTAAGGCTAAATCCTGCAGAGACAATAAGTATCAGAAGTATGTAAGCAGGGTTCATAAATCGTTTATTTCTAGAAACTAATCGGGGAATATGGAACCAAGTTATTTTTTCTTTCTGATTATGCCTCTAGCAGTTTTGGTAGTGTTTCTTGTAGCTTTAGTGATATACCACGCTAGAAAGGAAGAAGATGATTACGAAAACGAGGTGAAGAAGCTCAGACAGCTATTTTTTTCGGGAAAACTGGACAAAAAAAATTTCTTGAATCTGAGAAACAGGCTGAAACATGAGAAAATCTTCACTACCGAATCAAAGAAGCTTCTGTCTCTTCTATCTGACGAAAAAATCGACGAAGAAACGTATGTCCGGTTAAGGCAGGTTCTTGAAAAATCTTTCAGAGACAGACTTGACAAATTCGATGAGAGCACAACTGAGGTTGGCAATAAAAAGCCCTTTGATGCTTCCAAATTTTGAAGTATAGAAAGACAAAATAGTCATTGCTGCGACTTTTCTTGCAAGAGTTGACTAGCACATTGAAGATTGAGACGCAGCACAGCTTTAAGCACAAAATGGTGGAATTAAAGGCAAGAGTCGACGACCATGATTTTTTGAGAAAAATTTTGTCTGCTCTAGGAGCCAAGCATGCGGGGACTTTTCAGCAGACGGACAGTTATTTCAAGGTGCCGGAAGGGAGATTGAAGCTGAGGGAAGTGAAGGATGACAGTGTAGCAGAGTTGATTTATTATGAAAGGGAGAACGTTGAGGGTCCGAAAAGCGATGACGCCTTCATTCTCAGGGTCCAAGAACCTGAAGAGTTGAAGAAGATACTCAAGAAGATATTAACTCCTCTGATTGTCGTAGAGAAAGTCAGGGAGATTTATCGATATGAAGGAACCCAGATTCATCTGGACACAGTTAAGAAACTCGGCAAATTCGTCGAATTTGAAAGACAAACCTCTGATGACCCAAAGAGCATCAAAAAAGATCGACTGATCCTAGAAAAACTAATGGAAAAACTGAAGATAGCCCCAAACAATCTCGTATCCCTCTCCTACAGCGACCTCCTTGAGAAATGAACACAAAAAACGGAAAAAACACTGTTTTCAACAATCAGCTGTTATTAGGTTCCTAATATAAACAGCTTCTGACGTTGTTTGTTTGATGTTTTGCTGTTTCCTTTTCAGCTTCAAAATTTGTTTTTAATGAATATATGCTGTGGTTTGACCGGGACTGTAGCGTAGCCGTTTCAACAGCAATACAGCTATCACAATCCCTACAAAGAGTGCAAGATACAAACCTGCGTTTATTGCATGAAATGTTGATGTTGCCCATGTTTGGCTGGGCAAGTCTGCGGCGTCGGTTTGAACTGTCACCTGCTGAATGGGACTCCAAGAAGTTATGCTGGCCTCGTAGACGCCAGGGGCGATCTCCTCGCATACTTCTCCATTCACAACCGTGATTGCGCCCGTCACTGAAGCCCCATCATAAGCTTGAGCAACATTCACCCTCACCTTTGACATCCCAAACCAAGACGAGTCAACTTCAACATTGACGACAACTTTGTCCCAAACTATGCTGGGACTTTCAACGATTACCCTGTATCCACTCGCTTCAGGATGCTGAAAGTCTGTGACAACCCATGAACGTTTGCCTACATCCTCATACGCTATGCTGAAGCTTATCCATCCGGTGCTGTTCGTTACATGCTCTGTTCCATTCACGTAAACGCTGCCATCAACCACATCGGCGCCATCATCTTCCCATTCGACGTGGAAACCAACTGATTGGACTTCGTTGACACCACATTTCTTGGCGCTTGTGAAAGTTTGGTCTATGACCGCAACATGTCTATCCCTAGAGTACCATTGGGTGATGACGTCTTGGGTGGGCTTGTTTTGTGGTGTGTGAGAAGAATCGTTTGGTCCTCCTTGTTCGTGGTCATATATCCAAGTCCACCAGTAAAATCCGTGGAACCAGCTTCGGTTCCACAGCGTCTGGAATGCGGCTTCGTAGCAGTCCCGCTGTTCTTGAAGATCAACGGGCATGTCAGACCAATAGTTTGATGGGCACATGTTTGTTCCGTCGCCGCTTCGGTACCCGATTTCCGTGAATATTACCGGCTTGTTTACTGTTGACAGCCATGCTTCAATCTCGTCTGCGTAGTTGACCCAGGCGTTCTTCAGTTCATCGAAGGTGGGGTCATACTTTAACACAGATAACGGAAAGTAGGCGTCTATTCCCACGTAATCCACAGAGTCCCACCACTCGATGTTCTGGTAGTTAGTCCAGTCAGCAGAATACACTATGGGACCAGAGTAGCGTTCCCGCACCCCTTGGATCACAGTTTCCCACTGCTCTTTCTCTCCAGTCGTTGCTTTGTATTCGCACCCAACCGAGAAGAGTTCCACATCATTCTGCTCAGCAAATTCGGCGAAAAAATTGATGAATGCTGAGTAGCTTTCAAACCACTCATTTGACGGTTGAATCTCGCCTCTCCACACGGGATAGGGGAGGGTTTCTTCCCGTTCTACTGCCTCAACCATTGGCTTCAACATAACCTTCAAGCCTAAACTGTGGGCTGTGGTTATAGCATGTTTAAGGGACTCGGGGGTTGGCGTGCCGCTAGAGCTGAGATGTATGTCATGTGATGTCGTGCTAGATTGAATCCATGAGAAACAGAGTGCTATCCATTCCGTGCCCGTTTCGGTCAAAAGCCTCAGAGACTCATCAGATACAGAACTGCCGAAATCATGGTTAGACCAACACGAGTAAGACAATCCTTTCTGAAAAACAGGCTTTGCATCCGGTAGCTCAGGGTTTTGGGAGACCAAGCAGTCGGTAACTCCACTGGAGTTTTTGTTGAACGTAATGGGGAACACCGGATAAGCATTAACCTCAAAGGTCAGCAGGAGAATCAGCGAAGAGAAGATTAGCAATTTTTTTAGTCTATTCATATGTTACCCCAAAGAGTCATAACCATTTTTTCTTCTGATTCACGTGGTGTCGATGTTATTTGACTTTTCGGCAAGCAGAGCTATGGCTGCAAGAAGATTTTTTGCGATATTAATCAGATTCACCGAGACGATCATCAAGAGGAGGATGCTGATGTCAACTGCCAAGTTTACTGTAAGCCCAGAAATGGGTAACGTTACGCTGAAAACGCCGCCGTCTGAGACAGCAAAAAAGTAGGCAATTACAACTATCGCTTTTGCTACCCCAAAGCCGCATCCTATAACGGTTCCGGAGAAAAGTTGCCCTGCCACAGCGAAGAATACAGCTATTGTAGCGAATTGGAACAGCGGAGTGGCATAATCAAGTGGAAGTATATTCCTGGGATACAGCATCATCGGCAGCCAATAGACAACAAGAAAAGTTACCGCGCCCCAAACCGTAGCCTTGAGAACTCGAGGGAACGCTTCTTTCATAAACAATTTCGCGATCGCTTCAGCCATACTGCTCCCACCAATCCACTACAAAAACTGGAGTCTCGAAAATCACATGCATCTTTCCGCTGCCAGTTAGCTTTGAGGCGTCTTGCTGCCTCGCGTACCCAACAAGTCTATCAAAATAGCTTTGCTGCGATGGGACATTGATGCTCGCTATTCCAGAGGTTATAAACTCGTTCGAATCGCTGTATACTTCCACTTTCAAGGTTCCTGTTAATTCAATGATAGCGTGATTTTCGAAACTTACAGGTATTCTTGCTTCGACATAGGTGCTATTATGAGGAGAAACGGAGATTGTTCTTATGGAGAAGTGCGCGAAGGGTGCCCCCCATGGTATTGTGGCGTTCGTTGAGAGTTGAACTGGGACGGCTCGGGCGAATTTGAGACCAGCAAAAATTTCTACATTGAAGGAGCTGTCGTTCAACAGGAGAGATACATGATCCATTAATAGGATGTCGTTTAGGTCTATAGAAATTGTGTGGGTTGCATTAACGTTGCTGCCTCGCGGTATGGACTGAACAAGAGTTTCGGTAATGTCAAACTCTGTTCCATTTTGGTCTGTGACACGAGTTGTGAGGTTCAAATCAGCTAATTCGTAGTAGCCGTTGTTGGTTATGGCGAATGGCAAAGAAAAAGCGATGCCGTTGCTGGAGGGAAGCATCTGAACCTCCCCGACCTTTATGCCCAGATTCATGACTGAGTAGACAGCTGTGACAGAGAAGAACAGTATCACTATCCATAGTACAATTGCGGCTATGCTGAGCATCCTTATAGCGATCTTCATCTATCTCGTTTTCCTTCACTTTTCCCTCGGTTGAACGAGACTACGCTTTGTCAAGTTGTTTGGTTTCTTTGGCTTGTAAAGGTTTCTTAGGCTTGACTTCCGGGGGAGTGCTTGAGTGAAATACTGGTCCGGCTAGGCGTTTGAGTTGGGTAACAAGTTGTACTCCTCGTGTCGTTAGTCCTGAGCCTATCCATCCCATGACGCCGAGGTACATGATTCGAATGGATGCTCCAATCAGGGGAGCCAAGGAGCTGCCGAAGGCGTCTATTAGGTCTGATGATCCGGTGATTGATGGGTTGGTGATAAGGAATAGGTAGGCGCTTATGAAGGTGAAGGCTAGTAAGCCGATGCCTGCGAAGAGGGTGGCGTATCCTATAATCAGTATGTTGTCTTTCATGTTGTGGACCTCCACGCTACAGAAACAAATACTTACCTGCAATATTAAATCTTCTGTCTTATTAAACAGTATTTCCTTTAATTACCCCGCTTCCACAACCCACAACAACATCAAAAACCATCGAATACACACTGAATTATCTCGCCGACACAATCAGTTTCTTCGCGTGTTCAGCGGTTACTTTTTCCTTTTAATGCACGAATGTAATGCGATGCTTCTTGGGCAGTTTTTAGGTGAGCCACCTTTTTTGCTTTAACAAGTTTTAGTTGAGCTGCACAGTATGGGCACCTTTTGGTCTTCTGGGTGGCTTTAGCCAGCAGAAATCGCCCACAGCCATAGCAGACAATCACCACATACATTCAGCGCACATCCGTTGGAAGGAAAAGCTTTTTCTTTGAACACCCTAATGCTTTAGGAGGATGCATAGATAAATGAGTCGCCTTTCCTTAGCAAATCTTACTGTGAAATATTTTCGGCAAAACGGTTACCAAACAGAGAAAGACACAATTCTGGAGGGCGTTTCTGGGCTTTCGCGGAAGTTTGATTTGATTATACAGAGAGGCAAAGAGAAGCGGTCAGTTTGGATTAAAGATTGGAACCGAACAGTCGGCGTTAACATAGTTATAAACATCGATAAAGCCGCGGAAGATGTGGGGTTCCCTAAGCCCATTATTATCGCCGAAAAATTTAGTGGTCACGCCAAAGCCTACGCCAACCGCCGCGGCATCACTTTGCTGTCGAAACAGCAGATTCTAAGGTTGCTGGGTTAATTTTTTAGAAATTTTTTAAAAACTCTTCTAGTTGTCCTTCGTTCTCCAGTTTTCCTAACCAATCAACTATTCCATGTCTACGCTCTTTTCTTTTCTCCAGCACCAGCATCATCTCTTCCACCACCGCCTCCGCGGTCTTGCCGCTGACGTCGATTTCGCAGACTTTGTCGGCGCCACAGGCGGACAGGGCGTCCCAGAGGCAAACATCCAAGATTTCGGCGGCTAAATTCTCCCACAGTTTCTTTTCTTCGTATCCGCGCTTCTCTAGTGCACTCTTGAGTTCGCGGGGGTCACGTCTGAGAACAAAAACCATGTCCACGTCTTTCTTGGGCACAACATCAACGGCGTAGTGTCCCTCAATTATGACTGTGCCTTCCGCCTTCGCTAGGATTTGTTGCAGCTGTTTTGAGACTTTTTCTGTGTCTGCAACTAATGTTTGTCTGTTCTCGTCTATGCCGGTGATTAATTGTTGTTTCTTTACAAGTTCTGTTACGCCTATGTACAGTGCATCCAGCTTAGACGCTAGCTTGTGGGAGACTGTGGTTTTTCCCACGCCCGGAGTGCCGGTTACCAAAATGGCTTTTGCGAAGTTTTTCACTCTCCATGTTCTGGTTTAGTGAATTGTTCTCTTGCTGTTTTTCAAACTTTGTGGTTCCGTAGCCTTGTAGATGCAACGCTTTCAGTTGACGCCACTCATGTTTTGTTGGGAATGTTGGTTAATGGTTCAAAAGGTTTTAGGTTATGGTTATAAACAAATTCTGGATATAGGTTAGTGTGCACTGGGGATTCGGCATTGAGGCTGTTGGAGGCTATTGAAAGAGTTACGCGTCAGACTGCGCCTGGTCCTGCCCCGTCCTTTAATGAGGCTCACGTAGTTAAGGCACTGGAGATTATTGGCAAATGCGGAGCCGTGGGCAGAATAAGGCTGTCAAAAGAACTTGGGTTGGGGGAGGGCGCAACCAGAACGCTTCTGAAGCACCTTAAGAGTGAGGGGATGACTCGAAGTTCAAGAAGCGGAATCTCTTTCTCTGAGGAGGGAAAGAAGGTGTTTTCTGATCTGCGAAGTAAACTCAGCGAGGAAGTAGAAGTTCCCAGCAGTCCTCTGACGGTTGGAACAGTTAACATTGCAATTCTGGTTAGAGACTCAGCTCAGTCAGTGGGGAGCGGCATGGAACAGCGGGACATAGCGATTAAGAGTGGAGCGTCGGGGGCAACAACTCTGGTTTTTTCTGGCAACAAGTTGTCTATGCCTAAATGTGTGGAGGACGTTTCCGAAAGCACGCCTATGCTGCACGACGAATTGGTGACCAAACTGAACCCAGACCAGAACGACGTCATAATAGTGGGCAGCGGAGAAACCAGAGAACAGGCAGAAATGGGAGCAAAAATGGCAGCCATCAAACTACTAAAAGACAGCATCTGAACCTTTCTTTAGCGAAAACAGAAAAAATATTGTTTTTAGTAACGCTGTTAGAATATACTAATGAACATGTGAACCTTAGACAGGAATCTTTTGCTGTGCTGCTGATTTTCTGAAAAAAGCTATTTTTCAACAATCTACTGTTATTAGGAGCCTAATAGGGTCGGCTTACGTGTTTTTGTGTTAGCAAAAATTTGTGTAAAAACTGTTTTCAACAATGAACATCTATTAGACTACAAATATAATCGAACGAAGAGTTAGGTTCCCTTGTGTTTTTCGATTTTATAGTATCATTATGTGTGTTGGGGAAGCATTTAAGACAATATAGCGGAAAGTTCCATCTGTTTGAACATTCGGTTTGGTTTCATTTTGTATTTCTTCAAGTAAATTTTCAGCAGTTTTACGGAAGAAAGCAGAGACCATAATTAAAGCACAAGCGAAAAGAAATTTTGCTAAGGTTTCCATAATTTGGACTTTATTTCAAGTGTTTTTAAGCTTTTTTAACAAACCTTTGCTACAATCGCGACCTATGTTTTTTTCGGAAGAAATCTAAAAATTTTTTGCGATTTGAGATTTTCTCTTGTTCATAGCTAAATATTTGATTAGAAGAGCTTTAATTTTTTCCGAATTTTTCTTGTTCGATGTATTCATCGATACTTAAGATGTTTTTCTTGTTTTTATTCCACTGTATTTGAGTATAGCTCCTGCCAAGAAATTCAACAATTAGTTTCCAAATAACGTCACCCACGATTTGTTCAGCCTTGGAAATATCTTCTTTTGTTATCGGTTTCGTCTTTTTTGAACTTCCATGAATAAAGGCTGACCTTTTTCTATAGGCTTTTTTAATGTATTCGTTTATCTGTCGTTTATTCCTTCCGAGAAAAAAAGCTGTTTTTTCCGCCAACCGCCATAGTATATAGTCTCTGTCTGGCTGCGACATCAAAAGGCTCTCCAAACAACTCATCAATAACAAAAAACGAACCTGTTTATTGGTAATTGATGTTTGTGTTCCATAAATTCTAACTGCATTTTTAATCCTCTTTTCAATGTCGTTTGGATTCTCTTTCAAGAAAATTTTTGTTAGAATCTTAATGGATTTTCCCAACATCTCATGGTAGCTTGCTCCCCCAATGAATGGCAAACCAGCAAGGTCTTCCACTCCGCCTGAATTACCATTTTCCCGTATTATATACTTAATATCTATTAGATTGAAATTAGTCTGATACACAAATCTAATGATGTGTAATGCATCTTCCGCTATGTTACTTGCTTCTTCAATGGCTTTGTTTTTGCCATTACATTCTACTACAAAATGGATAAATGTGGATGTCTTTTTTAGATTGATGTATTCATCTTTTCTATGATGATATTCTGTATCAATGGAAAATCTATGTTGCCACTTCAAAATGAAATAATCTTGGATTACCTTTGGCAAATCTTGAAAATCCATAATGGTTGAATTAGCAAGTTTCATATTTTTAGGAAAGCCATAAAGACAATAGATAGGGACATAGAAATCATATGTTTTAGTTGTCAATAGTGTAGATTTGAATCTTTCAATGAATCTTTCATCACTAACATTGTATATTGTTGTATCCCAACGAAAAAACATGTCATCCTTAATAGCCCATTTTAAATCTTCAATTGTAATTAGTTCATGCAACGGGGTTTTTTCAATAACTTTATACAACTGTTTGACTTGTTGATTAAAATCATTTGGTTTAATGTCCTGTTGGACCTTATGGAAAATATCAAGTGCCTTTTTGATAATTTCTTCTTCAATCTCAGGTCGCATATATTATAATTGCTTGATTCATAATAAATGCTTAATTCTGGTCTATTAGTGAATAATTGGCAATTGGATTTGTTCAGTTGATGCTGATGAGTATGACTCCTGCGACGATTAAGAGTGAGCTGACAACGAGTTTGGGGGAGAGTTTTTCGATTTTTCTGAGGAAGATGTATGTGAAGAGCAGGATGAACAGCAGTTCGGTTTGCAGGACAGGGGCAACTATGGAAACCATCTCTTGGCTTAGGGCAAAAAATGACAGCACCCATGCCATGGCCATGCCCACTCCGGGTTTCCAGAACATTTTGAGGTCGTTGCGCGAAAACCCTGATGTTCCGGTGTGCTTGGAGAATGCTATTACCAGAAGGTAAACGATAAGGGAGGTAGTGTATCCCACTGCGACCCCCAGTAGCGGCTGGTTGTAGATGTTCAACGCTTCTTTTCTTACTATGTAGGAGAATGCAAAAGCCAACGAACCGGCCAGGGGAACAATTAAGCCTTTTCTTGTTGCATTTTTGGAGCTGTTTTCACCTTTATTTACGATTCTTCCAACTGATATTACACCAGCTATGATGCAGACGAGCCCAATCCAATTTTCTGTGGTTAAGACTTCGCCTAACAGTAGAATCGCTACAATCGAGGTGTACAGTGGGTAGGTTGCATAGATGGTTGCGTTTGCTGAGATGCCTGCGGTTTCCATTCCCTTGTAGTAGAACAGTCTGGCTATTCCGGGGGCAAGCAGCCCCGCGAACACAAAAAACAGTAAGCCTTCAGGGTTCACTGTGCTTAGGTTTGTGAATGTGAGGGCGAGGGGCCAGAGGATGATGTTGCCTATGATGGTGATTGTCAGGGATATGTAGATGAAGTTTGATTTGTCCAAGTTTTTTCTGACCAGAATCAGGGATAAGCCGGCAGACATAGCAGAGAGCAGAGCCAACGCAACACCAATCATGACTGTCTCAAAACAAATCGGAAGCTATTAAAGCAATCCGTTTTCCTGTTCATCAGAGTAGCAAACAGGAACAGCATTTACAGTCAGCATGACATCTTCTGCTGTTACGTTTCAACATCACTTACGTCTTCTAAGCTTCTTGATTAGGACCATCACCAAACCAACCCCGAACAGCAACATGCCTCCAATCATAAACAGAAACGGAAACAAGACATTCACGAGTTCGATGGGAAGCGTGATGTAATGGAGAAGTAGACCCGCTACCCCCAAAATTGTTCCTATACTCCCGAAGAAAAGTATGGGTCGCACATCAAACATTAACCTCACCGTGATTCCAAGAATCCTGCCCCCATCTTTTATGGGATTAAGCTTTGTCTCCCCCACTCTTGGACTATAACTTATGGGCACCTCACGTATCCTAGCATCAACGGAACGGGCTTCTGCCAATATTTCCATGGCTAAGGGCATACCCACAGCCACCAAATCCATCCTTTCCAGAAGTTCAGACGTGAAGGCTCTCATGCCGCTTTGGGTATCATACACGTTAAGCCCCAAAGCCAACTTCGCAACCAGAGAAAGCACCCGGTTCCCAACCCGGTTAACTAAAGGCATTGCCCCCTTCTGCATCCCAGCAAACCTGTTACCCACCACCAAGTCAGCCTCACCCTCCAAAATAGGCGCCACCAATCTGGGTATATCCGTGGGAGCATAAGTTAAGTCGGCATCCATCATCACAATCACTTCGGCATCCAGCCTTTTCCTAGCATGAAAAAAGCCAGTTTTCAAGGCATCCCCGTAACCTCTGCCCCGCTGATAAATGACGTCGGCACCCATCTTCCGGGCAATCTCATCTGTGCCATCGGTGGAATGCCCATCCACAACCAGCACGTGACAGTCATAGCCATCCATAACCTGTTTCACGCCGCCCACCACTTTTCCCACAGCTTTACATTCGTTCAAGGTAGGAATCACAACGGCAATTCTTGCTGCAGAACGTTTAGCTTCTATGGCTTCCTCCTCCACGTGTCTGTTGAACCTAATATTCACACTTTAACTTAGCATTTAAGCATCACTTAAAAAAGGTGCGTGGAGTGAGATTCGAACCCACGAACCCTATGAGATGGATTCTTTACCCTGTCTTTCAGGAAATGTTTAACGGTCATCCTGAGCGTCCATCAAAATAATTATCTAATGTTGCTGTTTTCTGAAGAAAAAAGAAAAAGAGGGCGACCGAGTTGCTGAACTTAAAGCACAGCCTCTTGTAGAGGCTATTTCCCCAGTTCCCTTAGCTAGACTTGTCAATTCTTGACCGCTTTCGTAAAACAACGGTTGCACCTATTACAGCTGCAGACGACAGTAGCACAAGAACTCCAAAGCTCAAACCTTCTGGGATTTGGTCCATGGAGTAATTTTCCATGCCCCAACCATCTGGGACGTCTGAGTCACTGCCTTCTGGCCACGCTAGAACTCCCGCTTCGGAATTGCTTGCATCGTAGACTGCTACTCTCAAGTTCCATGTAATGCCTAGTTGGACGGTCCCGTCGTTCTTCGGAATCTGGAATTCCAAGATCCAGTGCGCTGTGCTATCAGTCGGTGACTCGCTCAACGCGTTAGCCCATTCTATTTCGGATGCGTCTAAATCTTCCACAGCCCAGCCAGTTCCGTCTCCTTGGTACCATACTAGATCCGTGTGTCCTGTAATCACAAACTTGAAATCAAGTTCCTGAGGAGCAGCGCCCATACTCTGGTCACCGTCAACGCAAAATTCCCAATAGTCTTCAGCATCGTCAGTGGTGTCACTGAAAAATTCGACAACCCATCGTGTCATAACAAAATCACCCATATCCCATGTACTTCTGAAAGCAACGTCTTCGCCTATCGGAGTAATCTCGCCGTCGGTCCATTCATCATCAGGGGTCCATGCCCCATCAATAGTGGGTGGTAATACAGTAGAGTAGGATGTTCTTTCGGCGGCTTGCGCGCGCACACAATTGATGCCTCCAACGCTTACCAGCAAGAGCATCATAGAAGCTACCATAGTTATTGTGCAGAATTTCTTTCTCATTACTTTTTCACCTCCACTCTAGTTCTTTCACTTCGAAAAGAGTACGAAGGAAACAAACTGTTACCCCTCTCCCCTTTCACCTTTAGTACCGTGCTAGGTATTCTATGGTATTTACGTTTAAAGATTTCTGAAGATTTCCTTAATTTTCTAGAAGAATCGTTATGATTTTGGACTTACAAAACTATACCCAACATTAAAAACGCTCTATCATGCTACAGATTAAAAATGTGTGAGTAATTATGTTTCAACATCCAAGACAATGAAGTATTATTAGATTCCTAATATGAATGTAGTTCAGTGTTTTTGTTCGATGCCGCTGATGAGTTCATGGAGGTCCCTGCCCACGTACTCTCCTACGTAGCCGCCTTCCAGCACCCCGAAAACTGGCTTCCCCAAAGCTCCCACCCTTCGTCCAATCTCCCTGTAGCCCTCATAAGTCAAACCCAAAGAAGCCAAGTCTCCTTGGTGAGCATCGAAACCCGCTGAAATACCCACCACCTCAACGTTCGCCATGTCCACCTGACTCAAAGCCTGCTCCAAAGTCGACAGATACAGAGAATCCCCAGCTGAGTAGGGTAAAGGAAAGTTCAGGCAGTTGCCCTGCGACATGAGACCTGTCCCGGGATAGGTAGGATGTCTATGGAAGGAGACGAAGGTGACTTTGGGGTCTCCTTGGAAAACCTCTTGGGTGCCGTTTCCATGGTGTCCATCAATGTCCAGAATCAAGGTTGGCAAATTTAGTTTTTTGACGGCTATGGCGATGTTGTTGAAGTAGCAGAAACCCAAGGTTGATGCTCCCATGGCTCTGCCGTTTCTGCCAGCGTGATGGCCTGGAGGTCTCATGAGAGAAAAGCCGTGGTTTTGGGCAGCCAGTAACGCTGAGCCGGCGGAGAGCAGGGCGTATTCGTAGATGTTTTCTGGCGCCGGCGTGTCCCCGTCAAAATAGCTGTCAGCCTGTGCATTCTTTATCCAGTCAACGTATTCTCCGCTGTGAACAGTTAACAGGTCCTGCTGTGAGGCTGGTTTTGGCTCCACAAACTCATATTGCCTTAGCTGTTCAAGGGCTTTTCTGATTCGTTCAGGTCTCTCTATGTGACCCGGCCAACTATACTCCAGACATTTCTCCGAAAACATAATCTTCATTTGCTGTTTCCTCTCTTCGAAAATCGTTCTTCAGAGAACATAAATAAAAATGTAATTTATAGAAGTTGTCTTTCATCCCCCTGAAATGCTTGCTACTTGAGTGACCAGCAGATTGTTGAGGAAATCTTTTATCGCCAGAAAGGCTATTACTACAAAGGGTAGGGGTAAAATGCCTGAAAAAACTACTATTTCAATTATTAAATGTGATGTGGGGTCACTAGCTGGACATCATGTGGTGCCTAAACCTCTCCTCGACATCGGAAAAAAAGGTTTGAAGCAAGCACAAAAAGAAGGAAAAATCAACAGCTATTACGTGTTCAACGCCGGGGACGACCTTGAACTCCTCATGGTTCACCAGAAAGGAGAATTCAACCCCCAAATCCACAAACTAGCATGGAACATTTTCAAAGAAGCCGCAGACAAAGCCAAAGCCCTCAAACTGTATGGTGCAGGGCAAGACCTTCTGAAAACCGCTTTCAGCGGAAACATTCGGGGGATGGGTCCCGGAGTAGCGGAGATGGAAATCGAGGAACGCAGCTCAGACCCCATAGTTGTTTTTGCCGCCGACAAAACCGAGCCGGGTGCCTTCAATTTTCCCATGTTCAAGATTTTTGGCGACCCAACCAGCACTGCTGGGCTTGTGATCGACTCGAGTATGATTGGGGGCTTCAAGTTTGAGGTTCTGGATGTGATTGAAAACAAGAAGGTGGTTTTGAAGTGCCCCGAAGAGATGTACGAGCTGATAGCTTTGATAGGGACGCCTGAACGTTACGTGGTTTCTCATGTGCGGCGAGCGCGAGATAATCTGATTTGCGGCGCTACGAGCACAACGAGGCTGTCGCTGCTTGCGGGTAAATATGTTGGAAAGGATGATCCTGTCTCGATTGTTAGGGCTCAGCACGGCTTGCCTGCACTTGGAGAGATTCTGGCGCCTTACATGCACACATTTTTCGTTGAAGGGTGGATGCGTGGAAGCCACTGGGGTCCGCTTATGCCAGTGGGATTGAAGGACAGCCGATGCACGGTCTTTGATGGTCCGCCGCGGATTGTGGCTCTTGGCTTTCAGGTCGGAAATGGGATGATTGCCAGCGACGACAACGGTGAACCCTTAATAAGCGATCTGTTTGAGGATCCAGCGTTTGATTTGGCTCGGAGAGAAGCTTTAGAGTACGCTGCTGTTCTTCGGCGCATGGGAGAGTTTGAGCCTGCGCGTCTGAGTTCTCACGCCATGGAATACACTACGTTACCTAAGGTTTTGGAGAAGCTGAAGAAGAGATTCGTGAAGATGGGCTCCTAACCCTTTTCCCTTTTTTCTCTGTTTATGGAACCGCCTGTACACGTTCTAGTGGATTGAATACTTCAAAGTAATTACGGTTATTTGTAGTCTTTAGAGGGTAAGCTTCGACAGTTCTTCGTATCTAGAATTAACGGTTTCGTAGAGCTCTTTTCGCAGATTTTCTCCAGACAATTTTCTCATTCGAAGCAGTTCCAGTTTCTTTGAGAGTTCTAGGTCTCCCAGCGAGCGAATCCAGAGTTCAAAGTCTTTTCGGGGAACATGGAATTCGATGCACCCCAAATCGACGTTTTGGATTTTGTCAACAAAATCTTTGAGGCTGTCTGCGTAAACGCCCGAGTGCTGGTTGAGACCGTGATAGAAATGGAAGGCTTTTTCCACTGAAACGGGGGTCAGAATGGTCAAGGCTAAGTTCTTGTCTACTTTCGGCAACCCTATCGCCTGTTTGCCCAGATTCGTTACGGCGTAGTATTGTTCTTGGGGCACAGAAACATATTTTGCTTTTATGAGCCCTGGCAAGTACTCGTTTGTCGAGGAAGAAGTTAATCCTGCTTTTTCGGATATTCCTTGAATGGTCACCGGCTTTCCCGCAGCCCACAACACCCACAAAATTTTGCCCCTGATCTTACTTGCACTCATCCTCTGCACGCTCCAGAGAAATATTGCTCGTCTATGTTATTATTTCTAACGGTATGTGAAGTTTAGTGTAGTTGTGGTTTTGGGAGTTGTTTTTGGGGTCGGCTCGTTTTTCTGTCTTGTGGAGGCTGTGGTGGGGTGACATTTTTTGTTGTGAGTATACATCGAGTATGTTTGTTTATGTGTGATGTATGCAAAGGTTTATATTTGTGTGTGTATAGTATTATTATGCGATATGTCCAAAAAAGGACATATTGTATATGTGTAAAACGTGGATACAACAAAAAAAGATATAAAATGGAGGTAAATCACACATGAAAAAAGTATTTACCACAAATTGGTATCTACAAAAATCGTATTTCCAATCAGTTGTTAATAAACAAAACAACGAGTGCTGAATACCACACCTTCGGCATTACGTAAAATAGTCCGCACGTTTTTGCAAGGAAGAGACTGAAAAGCCTTCGCAAAAACTGCGTTGAATGCCTCTGCCCAAAACCAAAGTAAACCATAAAACTGCCGATGAAAAAACAGCACAAAGTTTCTCACTTTTATTACCTAAAGTGCAAGACCATAAACTCTAACTACCGTCTATTTGGTCTTTGCAACTGAAGAAACTCGTATTCGCGTATTTATGAATGCCATCAAAAGTATTAAAAGCAGATTTGCTGAACTTGCTCCTTGAATGGTTCAGATTTGGTCCTGCTGTCAGTTGACCAATTTGACATTATAAACCCTAATTAATCTGCATTAAGTTTCAGAGAGGAGAAGGATACGGTTGAACGACATTGAAGTAGATTCTGTGACTAAACGTTTCGAAGATATGGTAGCTGTTGATAACCTTTCCATGAGCGTTGAGAAAGGAGAACTGTTTGGTCTGCTGGGTCCCAATGGCGCTGGCAAGTCTACCCTCACAAAGATGATTTCTGGGAGACTGAATCCCACATCAGGCACAATCAAAGTAGGAAAATACAGCATCCAAGACGACCCCATGAAAGTCAAAGAGCTGCTAGGCGTTGTTCCCCAAGACATCGTATTGTATGACTACCTGAATGCCAAGGAAAACCTCGCTTTTTACGGCAGACTCTACGGTTTGTCAGGAAAAAAACTGAAGGACAGAATCAATGAACTGTTGCAGTTTACACAGTTGGATGAGAAGGCAGTGAAACGTCACGTCTCCACATACTCTGGAGGAATGAAACGCCGCGTAAACATTGCTGCCGCTCTTCTGCATGAACCACAAGTTCTGCTCTTGGATGAGCCTACAGCTGGTCTCGATCCGCAAAACAAGCATGCCCTCTGGGAGATAATCGAGGTTTTGAAGAAGCAGGGGAAGACAATCGTTTTGACGACGCATATGATGGATGAGGCAGAGGAACTGTGTGACAGAGTTGCGATCATGGATCATGGCAAAATCATCGCATTAGGCAGCCCAAGCCAGTTAGTTAAGAAAGTCAAGATGGAGAACACAATAACTGTGGTTCCGGACAAAACCTCACCCAGCCTCATTGAACAGGTTAAAAGCATTGCCAGCGTCAAAAATGCCTACGCTGCCCCTGATGAAAACGAAAAAAGAGAGACCATAAAGGTGATTACAGACTGTCCAGACGACATACTTCCCGATGTAGTGTCCACGATCGTGAATACTGGAACAAAGGTTTTGTCTGTTCAGCTTTCACGGGTAACGCTTGAGGATGTGTTCATTATGCTTACGGGAAGAAGCCTAAGGGAGGAGTAAAAAAGTTATGAGCCTCAAAAGATCAATAAACCAAATAGCTGCAATAGCAAAAACCGATTTTCTCGGAGTCATCAGAAACAAAACCGCCATCTTCTTCACGTTGCTCTTTCCGCTGTTCTTCATAGTCATAATCGGATTCACTTTTGGTCAATCTGGCGAAGCAGACATGAGCCGCATTGCTGTCGGCGTGGTTAACCTTGACGGCGAACTGGTTGCCGTAAACGCCACCGATTCATTCAACAGCACAATCGGAGACCTGTTTGTTCAAGGATTGGAGAGTGCCAACTTCACGGTTACTGGCTATGGCGAGTACGGCGACAGAGACACGAATGGAACGGCTGCCTACGCCATTAGCCGAGGAGACATCGATGCGATTCTGGTTATTCCCGCCAATTTCACAGAAACACTTACCTTCCAATACACCGACAATTTTGGCGTACCAGTCCCAATAAAGTCTCACCTTGAGGTATACGTTGACCCAACCGATACTACTGGCGCCTTGATAACACAGCAGAGTGTTTTTGGCTTCCTCTCCGCTTTTATAAAAGAATATCAGAACATCGCCATCGAACTGGTTATACCGGACATGAAAGCGTATGTTGAAGTCCTCGCCGACCCTATAACGGTTTCAGTCAGTGAAGCCGAAGTCACGGAAGCCGAGTTACAATGGATTGACTACATGGTTCCAGGCACGCTGGGTTTGGTTCTTATTTGGAGCGGATTAAACCATGCTTCCATGACCATCGCAACCGAACGCACAAAAGGGACTTTTCAGCGTATGGTGATAGCTCCCGTTTCTCCCACGGTTGTTCTGCTGGGCAAGCTCATCTCAGCCGTGACAATAGTCTACATGTCCGCGTTCATTATGCTTTTGAGTGGTGTTCTTCTCTTCCAAGTTAATCTCCATTGGAATATTCCAGTCATGCTTCTGGCGATCTTCCTTGGGGCACTCTCAGCGATTGGAATTGGATTAATAATCTCTTCCATTGCAAAGAATGAGGAGGCTGCCAACTCAATATCTGTCATAATCAGTGTTCCGCTCCAGTTCTTCATCGGAGCCTTCTTTCCTCTCAGCATAATGCCGGAGGCTGCTCAAGCATTCGGCAATGCTCTTCCCTTCACAAAACTGGTCAACGCCATGCAGGATGTTATGACAAGAAACCTGCCTTTTGACTCTGTGATTCCAGAAATGCTCTACCTAGCCGCTTCGGGTTTGATTCTGTTCACTCTAGGAACAATAGCATACAGAATAGCTCTAAAGAGGCTCTAAACTAAACAGCACCTCAGATTCAGCCGCCATAGATGAAGCTGCTGAATCTGCAGAACAAACAGTGAGCTTATTGGTCACGTTTCGGAGTTGAGAAACACTCTTAGGTCTTTGCAGGGGGAAGTAGAAAGAACTAGAATCAGGGAGATTCGACAAACTTTTGATGTTTGTTAGTTGAATCTGGTTATGCTGGTCTAAACGTTACTCGATGGCTATGCCGTTAGCTCGCAGCACTTGTTTTATTTTGTTAACTTCCGCGCTGAGTAATCTGACCTCTCGTATAACGTCCTGTAATGCTGTAGGGGTAACCCCCCTTAGATTAGGTGACAAATCAGATGGCTTTTTCTTTCCACCAACAATATCCTCAGGTCTGTAAACTTCACCCACGCTATTCACCTCACAGTAATAATCGATTTTAAAGCTAAAAAGGGATAAGGTCACAGGTTCGAAAATTCTCTATAGGTCTTTTACTAAACAATCTGTAAGCAAGTTTTTGGCTGCACAATCTAAGTTACGTTTCTTTTAGGTGACATTTTCCGCCTGTTGGACAGAACTTTTTTTCATGATTCTCAACTGCCCTGAAGAGTGCGCCGATAGTTTCTTTGTTGGCAGAGTAGATTCGTTGCTTTCCCTGTCTTTTGAGGAAAACAAAATTACAGTCAAGCAGGGGCTTAAGGTTATGCGAAACCATGCTCTGTTCCTGCCCAAGGGCTTCAGCGAGTTCGTTTACGCTCATCGGCTTCTTCATCAACTGTTCTATTGCAGCTAACCTTGTAGGATTCGACAGATTTGAAAAGAACCTGTAGCAGGTTTCACTTAACCCTTTTTTCATGGCTGCCTCACTTCTTTCTATGGGAAGCTGTTCGCGTAATATTAAGTATTCTTCATATGTATATTCGTTCATAAAAACCCATTGGCTACGGTAGCACGAAGGAGAAACAAATTATTTCTACAGTGTGAAATGCAAGAAATGATTCAAAAAGAACCGAGACAAATTTGTGAAATAAGCCAAAAAACATGATCTAGAATTCACATTAATAACTGAAAACCTTTTTTACAGCAAGAAATTCAGTTAACGGCGTTTTTCGTTATAAAAAGTTTTATTTGTGAAATAACAACTTCTATAGTCACATGGACTCTTCTCCCTACAATCACATTGACATCTTCGCTGGTTGCGGTGGAATCTCTCTGGGCCTGCATAACGCGGGCTGGAAAGGGATTTTTGCTGTAGAGAAAAGCAGGATGGCTTTTGCGACTCTCAAGTATAACCTGATAGACAGGCTTAACCATTTTGATTGGCCCTCTTGGCTTCCTGTATCCGAGCATGACATATTAGATGTGCTGCGGGACTACCGGCAAGAGCTTAGTGGTTTGCGGGGTGAAGTGACACTTGTTGCGGGTGGACCGCCTTGTCAAGGTTTCTCTCTTGCAGGAAAGCGGGAAGAAAATGATGAACGTAACTTGCTGGTGAACTCGTATGTTGAATTCATCGAGTTGGTCAGGCCTAAGCTTTTGTTTTTTGAGAATGTGCGGGGATTCACGGCTCCCTTTGGTGAGGCGGACAATAAAGGGCAGCCATACTCGGATTTTGTTACTACTAGCTTGAAAAAGCTAGGTTATTCGGTTAAGGATTTTATTGTTGATTTTTCAGAGTTTGGTGTTCCCCAGAAGCGAAAAAGGTACATACTTGTTGGAAGTTTGTATGGTAACGCTGAGGTTTTTGGAGAGACGCTTTATGGATCGAAAAGTGCGTTTCTTACCGCTAAGGGGTTACCTGAACGTGTTAGTCTCAAGAATGCAATTTCAGATCTCAAGCGTAGCCACGGGGAAGTTCGTTCGGAACGTTTTAGGACGTTCAAGGAGGGTGTTTACGGTCCTATAGATAGCCCCTTTCAGCGTTTCATGCGCAGAGGTGTGGATAATGCAGTTCCGGACAGTCACAGGTTTGCCAATCATCGGGAAAACACCGTAAAGCGATTCAAGTATATTCAGGAAAATTGCACCAACGGGCGCGATATAGGCGAGGAAGTTAAAAGTATGTTCAATCTGAAAAAGCAGGTTATTGTGCCATTGGCAGGGGATGAGCCGTGCAACACCCTTACAACCTTGCCTGATGATTATCTTCATTATTCCGAACCGAGAATTTTAACTGTCAGAGAGTGTGCTCGTATTCAGACTTTTGATGACCAGTTTAAGTTTAGAGAGAATTATACAACAGGTGGACCAAGAAGAAAGGAACAAGTTCCCAGATACACTCAGGTAGGAAACGCGGTTCCGCCTCTTTTCATGGAACTGGCTAGCCCAGCATTAAAGGCGATGGTTTAGTGCCAAAACAACTAAAATTTAAAATAAGTTCAGAACTCAAAACCCTAATTGGAAAAGAACTCATTACAGATGACTATATAGCAATTTTTGAGCTAGTGAAAAACTCGTACGATGCAAACGCAAAAAAAGTCACAATAGTTTTTCAGAATGTGGAAGAGGACTCAGAAGAATCGAAGATTTTTGTCAAAGATGATGGGGATGGCATGTCTTATGATGATCTCCAAAAGAAATGGTTGTTTGTTGGCTATTCAGAAAAGCGCAAAATGCACGAGGATTTAAAGAAAAGTGATTTTAGAGACAAGATTGGAAAAAAAAGAATCTTTGCTGGAGCAAAAGGAATTGGGCGCTTTTCGTGTGACAAACTAGGTGGCAAGCTGAAACTTTATACAAAAAAGCCGAATGAAGATTTCGTTCACGTCCTTGATGTTGACTGGGCAAAGTTTGAAGAACAACCCCAAGCTGAATTCCAAACAATCGCAGTTGAATACAACGAGCAAAATCGATTGACAACAGATGTTGCTAGGGGTAAATTTTCTAAAGGGACTATTCTGGAGATATCATCACTAAGGAACTCGTGGAACCGGAACAAAATACTTCGCTTAAAGAGACATTTACAACGTTTGATAAATCCTATACAATTAGAAAACCAAGAATTCACCATATATCTTGAAGCGAAGGAGTATCTAGAAGATGACGAGGAGCATTCTGTTGAGGGCGATTTTGCGGTAATTAATGGACCAATAAAAAATTTTGTTCTTGAGAAGCTTAACCTTAAAACCACTAATATTATTTGTTCCATTGATCCTGACGGAAAACAAGTACACTCGGAGCTATGGGATAAAGGAAATTTCATTTTTGGAATAGATGAAAAAAACGAGTATCCGTTGCATAATATTTCGATCAAGATATTCTACCTCAACAGATCCGCAAAAGACGCATTTACTAGAACAATGGGTGTCCAACCGGTAAATTTTGGTTCAATCTTCTTTTATAAAAATGGTGTTAAAATTAATCCTTACGGTAATGTTGGTGACGACTGGCTAAGATTGGATAGACGAAAAGCTCAAGGTGTAAGGAGATTTTTTGGTACAAGAGAAGTTTTGGGTAGAATTGAAGTAAATGGTTATCAACCCGGTTTTACCGAAGTTTCTAGCCGGGATGGGGGAGTCGTTAAAACTCTTGAACGCGAGAAGCTAATCGAACTAATCAAGGAAAAAGCATTGAGAAGACTGGAGCGATATGTTGTTGAGGGTTTAGCTTGGGATTCTGAAGAGAAATCAAAGACTCCAGATTCAATAAAAGCTGACAGTTTAGAAGTAATTGGTAGGCTGATTGGTCGAAAGCCCGATGATGAAACAAAAATAACATTCAACAAAGACCTCGTTAAGATTTATGAAGAGAAACAAATTGAGAAAACTCCCGAAATAATCAAAAACATAAATTCGTTGAAAAAAAGTGTTAGTTCACAAGAGGACCGCGAGTATCTCGATAGACAAGTGAAAACCCTTACTACCTCATTTAGGAACCTCAGAGCTGAAAGAGAAGAATTAGAAAGAGAATTGCGTCTAACAGAGAGCCAAAATATCTTCTTACGGAACTTGAATGAAGAAGAGAAAAAAGATGTACTTGGGCTGCAACATCACATAGTTCATGCCACAAACATAATAAACGGGTACTTGAGGGATTTGAAATTAGATCTTAGGAATTCGAAGCGGGTCTCAAAAAATGACTTGATTGAGACTATCGATGAAATTCTGGTTCAAACAACATTGATACGTTCAATGATTGAATATGTCAATAAAGCAAGTTTTGATGTCACAGAATCTAAGATAACAAAAGATGTTGTTCAATTCATCAAACAATATATTGAAAACGTCTATACCCTCAGGTACCGTAGGGCAATTAGCAAAGCTCAAATGTCAATAAAAGTAGTTCCCGAGAAAGGTCTAATCTTTATTCATGAATTCAATCCTCTAGATCTAGTCACTGTCATTTCTAATCTGGTTGACAATTCCCGAAAAGCAAATGCCCAAAATGTAAGTGTTTCCATAAATGGAATTGACCCAAATGGTGTTGAAATTAGGGTTAGAGATGACGGAAAGGGAATTAACCCAAGAGATCTGAAAAAAATCTTTGAACTAGGATATAGTACTACTGGGGGAACGGGAATAGGATTATATATAATTAAAAAAATAGTAGATGAAAACAACTGGAAAATTAGAATCAATGAATCAGTCAGTAAAGGTGCAGAGTTCATTTTAGAGGTGAGAAAATGAATGGAACTCCAGTATAATCTTTTATGGTTTGAAGACAGTGATAGATTTATTAAACTATATACTAAGCGAATTGGGAAATTCCTAGATGACCTCGCAGGCTATTCTCTAGATCTGATTCATAAAACAAATTGTGACAATCTGGACGAGTGCTTAAACAAAGATTTAGATCTTATTCTTGTTGACTGGAATCTTAATCCTGGTAAATCTGGAAAAAAGTCGGGGGAGCAACTTATACAGGAGATTAGGCAGAAAGGAGTTTTTACTGAAGTCATCTTTTATTCTGCCTTAGATAATTTTGAGGAGCAACCATTCAAATTGAATGGAGTTTATTTCACAGATACTGATGGGGATAATCTGCTGTCACGGATAGAAGAAATCATCAAACATACACTTCAAAGAAACTTGAGAATTAGTGTTACTCGTGGTTTGTTTATTGCATCTACAATAGATCTCGTAGAAAAGTTAGAAGACATTATTTCAAAAGTTCTAAAATTAGGAGATAGCCCGCAAAAATTCTTTCAAGATTATATAGTTCAGGCAGAATTTTTCACCGATGTTTCAAAATACACAATAGTAAAAGACTTCTTAAATCGAGAAATAGCTTTATTGAAAAAAAAGATAGCAGATTCTGGTGAGGGTACGCAGACAAACGAACTTGAAGAAAGATTGAAGGCTATAGAGAAAATGAAGAAGCTATTTAACAAATTCAAGGACGACATTATAGAACTAAGGAACCATTTAGCTCATGCAAAACCCATACCTGGTGAAAGAAATTCTCTTAATGTTAGAAACAGACAAAAAAGAGAATTTGAGAAATGGGAATTTACATTGGCGAAATGCAAGGAATTTAGAAAGAAGTTCATTATTCATGCTGAAAATATAGAAAAAATATACGAATTAATAAACAATTTTTCATAATATATTTTGAATTAAGAACAATCAGCATCAAAAATAGAAATTATCTTTAGAATAGGTACATGTATCAACAAAACAACATAATTTGCAGTTAGGTTTAGTTCGGCAAATTAGTGCTCCTAGGTCTAGGAGTGCGTAATTGTATTCTTTCCAGTTTTTTTCCGGGAGCATTTTTTCTGCTAATTCCCAGATCCATTCTTCCCTTGCATCTTTTGGCATTTCCAGTCCATGGAAACGCGTCAACACCCTGACTACATTAATGTCAACAATGGGCCTTCTTTGATTCTGGGAAAAACACAAAGCAGCATTAGCAATATAGCGACCAACATGCGGAAGCGATATCAATGAATTATAATCTACCGGAACTTTTCCATTATAGTCGCTGGTAATTTTTTTAGCAATCCGCTTGAGTGCCATCCGCCTTTGCCGCTGTAAACCCAAAACGCGCAAGTCGTTCTCTAGTTCTTGATCACTTGCCTCCACAACGACTTCAGGGCAATAGTATTTTGCGATAAACTTGGGAAAGAGCTTCTCTACTGCCTCCGCTCTCGTCTTCTTTAGTAGCAGTTCAAGAACAAGCCACTGCCATTGAGTAAGCGCCTGTTTTCTCCAGCAAAAACTTCGTCCCTCCCTCTTGAACCATGAAATTATGCGCTCCTGAAACTCTTTTGAGGACGAATCCTGCGACAAAGCTAACAACCAACCTTTTGACTACAGGTAGGCTTCTGAGGCGTACCTACGCATCATCCTGTGGCTGTTGAAGTAGTATGCGACCTTTCCAATCGAATTTTCCATCAGTTTTATCCAATCATCCCTATTCTTGTAGAACTTGGGAATAATCAGATACTGCAGTTTGTCGTACAATTCTGTAATCTCCCGACGTCTTCTCTCAGCCTCATCCAAATTTTCTATCGGGCAAGGACCAATAGCCCAACCCGTGACACCCTCAACGCACCCCTCCACCCACCAGCCATCCAAGACGCTGAAGTTCAGCACCCCGTTATGTGCTGCCTTCATTCCGCTGGTGCCAGAAGCCTCGAAAGGCGGAATCGGAGTGTTCAACCAGACGTCTACGCCAGAGGTGAGCTTAGCCGCCATCTGCAGGTCATAATTCTCCAGATAGACAATGCTCATGAGGTCCTTCAGCTTTTCTTTCATTTCATGAATCTCTTCGATTAACCGTTTTCCCATCCAGTCGTTAGGGTGGGCTTTGCCTGCATAAACCACCTGAATCTTGCCAACCCTGTTTATTTCTTCAAGCCTCTTCAGGTTTGAGAACAGCAGAGTTGCTCTCTTGTAGCCTGTGGCTCTGCGCGCAAAACCCAACGTAAGCACATCAGGATCAAACTGGACACCTGACCGTTCACGAACATAGCGTATGAGCTTCTCTTTCGCTTCCATGTGAGCACGCCAAATCTCCTCATCTGGGATGCCGTCAACTCTGACCAGCAGCTCAGGCTCGTTAGCCCACCCCGGCAAATACCTGTCAAAAAGCCTTCTGAAACTTACACAAGTCCATGTAAACGAGTGGACGCCATTAGTTATGGCTGAGATGTTATAGCCCGGAAACAAGGTTAGAGAAAACTCTTTGTGTCTTTTCGCCACGCCGTTCACGTATTTGCTGGTGTTCAGGGCAAGACGGGTCATGTTAAGCTGATCTTTTCCGCCAAGCTCCTTCATGGTTTCTAGAGGAATTATGTCACCCAGCATTTCTTGGACAAGGTCGTAGGAGAATTTGTCGTGACCCGCTTCCACTGGAGTGTGAGTGGTGAATATGCACAGGTCTCTTACACTATCCAAGTCTCTCCCGTTCTTTGCCAACAACTCCAATGTGAGAAAACAAGAGTGCCCCTCGTTCATGTGATACTTTCCTATCTTAAAGCCTGCGGCTTCCAGCATCTTCACCCCGCCGATTCCCAAGACAATCTCCTGCTTCAGCCTGTACTTCCTGTCGCCGCCATACATGAAAGAAGTGATCTCTCTATCCGCCGGGGAGTTGCCCTCAACGTCTGTGTCCAGAAACAGAACAGGAACCAATCCTCCTGTAGGACTCTGGTAATCGTAAAGCCACGCCTTCACTTTCACTTTTCGATTCTGTATTTTCAGCTCGACTTGGTTCGGCAATTCATTCATCAATTCAGAAGGTGTCCACTCGTCCGGATGATCGATCTGTTTTCCGTCCCTGATCTCCTGTCTCAAGTAACCCTTCTTGCTGACAAGAGTGACCCCCACCAACGGAATCTTAAGGTCAGCGCTGGACTTGATAACGTCACCAGCTAACACTCCTAAACCTCCACTGTAGGTGTGAATGTCATTTTTCAACCCAATTTCCATGGAGAAGTAGGCTATTCTTTTTCCCTGCAGGAAAGCATGTTTACAGTATTCGCCGCAGAAATAGTATGTTCTTCCCCTCACTTCAGCCTTGAACTCTTCCTTCGGTTCAGTTAAAGGCAACCCGCAGACAGGATCTATGATCATAACCAAAACCTCGCGATTCACACCCACATTTCGTTATTGTTGACCTGCACCCTTTCTTAGTTTTCCTTCTCCTTTAAGCTAGTGGAAACTTTAGCAACTTTTCTCAGTTGTTTTATTCTTCTTTCGGTTAGGGCAAGAATCCTATTGCGTAGAGCCTCGCCTTTCAACTTTCTTTTTGAGCGGTTAACTTTGGCTATCTGGTCGGCTAGTTTGTCGTCGCCTACAACATGTCGTAGCCAGCGCTCAAAATCACGTCTTTCCATGTGGAATCGAATAGAGCTCAAATCAACTGTCTTCAGTGTTGAATTAAATTCGTATAAGCTGTGAACTGTCAGTCCAGAGGAACGGGCAAACTCGTAAGAGAAGGTGAATCCCATCCCAGCTGGAAGACGCCTCAAAACTCTTTTTGCCGCCAGCTCAGGCTTTTCCAGTTCCGAACGGATTCTTGCCTCTAGGTCGGAAAGGATTCTTGAATAGACGGCGAAGGCTTCCACTGGACTGCCCATGGAACTGAAGTAGTTGTGCACGTCTCCGGGTCCTCCCCCCTTTATGCTGAGGTAGTAAAAGTGGTCGCTCATCTGGAGGTAACGCCACAGCTGAATCAGGTCTTTGTCGCCTATTCCCTTCACCAGCTGCTCCAGTTCCTTGAGAGAGTCGTAGCAGATGTTCTGCATGGGGTTGCCAATCCATGCGCTGGGGTCCCGTTCAATGTCTGCCCAGGAGACGGTGTTGTATTCGTGGACGTCGATTTCGCCTACTGGAGCGTGCAGCTCAATGGCTTCTGAGGGGGTTCGCCAATTCAGGTGGTGCCATTTGTTCACTTCTTCGGGTAGTGCTCTTAGGAATTCGTGGATTCCGCCTTCTGGCCAGTGGTGTTCTCCGAAGGTTTCGTAGTCAACGAAGATTGTGATTACCTGCCCTTGGGTTGCGGCTAGCCATTTGGCGTATTTGGTTGCGTCTAGGGGATACTCGTTCCATTCTGTGGAGGAGAAGCGGAATCCTATGTCGTCTGAGAGGCGGTAGTTGCGGAGTAGCACGCGGAGGTTAGAGTCTTTGGCTTTGTAGACGTAATTGGGGCTTCTCCACCCTAGAAGCCTCTCGATGCCCTCTGTGACTGTGCCTTTGTAGCCCATTCCCTCCATGGTCTTGACTATGGCGTTGTTGTATAGCAGCTCAGTGTTTTCGATAAACTTTGGTTCGTAGTTGAAGAGGTCCTTCATGAGTTGGCGGTGCATTTTGACCTGTTCCACGAATTCTGAGAGGTCGGTTCCGTAGAGGCTGGCTAACGAGTGATAGTACGTTTCGTCCATGAATTCGACGCATCCGGTTTCGGCGAGCTGCTTGAAGGACTCGATGAGATCCGGCTTCCACAGTTCACATTGCTCAAGAAAGACGCCGGAAATGCCGTAAGCCACCTTGAACGGTTTCCCTTGGCTCTTGCTTCTGTCGATCTGCTCCAAGATTATGTTGTTTGTTGGGAAGTAGCATTTTCTTGCGGCTCTCTCGAAAACGTAACGGTTCAGCCCATTGTCGAAATAGAGGTCGAAAAGCTCCTTTTTTGATACTTTTCCCTTGGACAGTAGGTCGGAGTGAAAATTTCGGTTCAACCTGAAAGGCTGATGAACCTCAAACATTAAACAAACGTCTGTCATAGTTAACCACTAAAGCTGAAATGTAATAGGCTTCCGAAAAGCAAGTGTATTTCTGCCCCTTTTATAACTTCTTATCTATCAATATCTGATTTTAGCCCAAGTTCAAACAAAAAAAGAGGGGGAATTTTTGGTTTTGTTACTTTGTTTTTAGGAAATAGGATGCCGCGACCACCACTAAAGCCATGCCTACTATGCCTTTAACGTCGTTTGGCGTAAACATCTGGCTGGCTGGGTCTACGGTTGTCAGGATGGCGTCAGCAAGCAGGATTACAGCTAAAGCTAACACTATTATCCCTATAACGAGTTTATCGGTTTTCATAAACAGCCTATCTTGCCGTATCGCTTTATAGTTTTTTGCTAACAGATTCGCTTCATGTTTGCTTTTTGTTCTTGCTTTTTAGAGAGTTAAAGTTGTTTGGGTTGGGATTAAAATTTAACCCCCTAAACCCTAAAATCGGGAAATCCACGAATTTCAGAAAGTTTCATTTTCTAATTTTAACTATTGATTGTGGTTTCACAAGGATTTTGAAATACATCAACTGACCTATTCTTCGGAAGTCGGGGTGACCATAAAATGGTTTCTCTCAGTGAAAAAGCCCTTAAAAAACATAGAGAACTCAGCCAAGAGCTGGCACGCCAAGAGTTGCATTCTAAGTTGATGGGTTTCTTTGAGAGGCGCTACACTATTGCGGAATTGTTGGATTGGCTCCATGCGAAGGTGAAGTGGGCAAAAGAAGATATTGTTCGTCACAATGAGCCCCTAGAAATCATTAACTTTGGAAAAGGAAGGTGTGGAGAATTCAGTATTCTCTTCACAGCCCTCTGTTTGGCGCACAAATATCGCGCTAGACTAATCCTTGACATGAGCGACCATGTATGGACTGAAGTTTGGAATAATGAGCAAGAGAGATGGATCCACGTGGACCCTTCGGAGAAAAGAATCGATGACCCTCTGATGTATGAGAGAGACTGGAAGAAGAGTCTGACAGAAATTTATGCATTGGAGAACGGAAAAGTAGAGAATGTAACAAGGAACTACAAGATGCCGCCTCACTAACTCGTCCTATTGCTGGATATTGAACATGACTGTGATGGATTTTTTAAAAAAGCGTGATCGCAACAGCTTACGTTTTGGAGGCAACTTTCCAGTCATCGCAGCCAGCACAGCACTCAAAAGCTTTGGTAGTGGGTTAATAAATTCCTATGTTGCCCTATATTTTGTCGAGCTTGGTGGAAGCGCATTTTCCTTTGGACTGACAGCAGCACTAGCTTCTCTAATCGGCTGTATCTGCTTTCTTTTAGGAGGGTTAATCGCAGATTATTATGGCAGAAGAAGAATCATATTTATCGCCTCCTTCTATGGCGCATTTTCAGCCTTACTTTTTGCAGTCATAAAAGATTGGAGACTGTTTGCCCTGGTATATACAGTTGCCACGCTTGCCTCCATATCTGGTCCAGCCTCCTCGGCAACAGTCGCCGATTCGATACCACCAAAAAAACGAGCCGCAGGAATAGCCTCGCTTCAAGTAATCTCTTCCCTCCCGGTAACCGTAGCGCTCTTAATGGGAGGATGGATTATGAACGAGTACGGCGTCCTAGATGGCTTTAGACTGGCATGCGTTTTCACTTCAGTATTTTCCTTTCTTTCAGCTCTGGTACTATTCTATTTCCTTAAGGAAACTTGGCAAAAATCAGATAAGGGCAAACTAAGAGATTGTCTTAAACTGCCACATCAACTTTCTTCCAGTCTGAAAGGTCTTATTTGTTCATACGCTTTGGTAGCATTTGCAAATGGAGCCGTGGCATCGTACTATATTTTGTATGCATCAAAAGTTATTGGGCTTACACTTCTCCAGTGGGCTCCAATTGTGAGCATCCAATATCTGGTCACGCTCTTGAAGATTCCTGGAGCATGGGTTAGCGATAATGTTGGCAAAAGAAAGGTTATGATTGTTTCGTTGCTGGCATGTGCCCCTTGTGCAATAATGTTTACCCTGTCCCGCTCCTTTCTGCAAGCCTTGATTTCAATCTTGTTTGTCACAGCAACTGGCATATTTTATACCCCGATTTATGAAGCTCTTCAGGCTGACCTCACACCCAAGGCGACAAGAGGAAGAATATTAGCTCTTTGGCAATTGACTACGGGTCTTGCAACTATACCCGGAACAATTGCCGGAGGATTCCTTTTTGAAGCTGTCGACCCTGCGCTACCATTCTATTTGTTCAGCATCGCAGAAGTGATTGCGGCATTTTTTATAATCAGTTTCGTTCAGGAGCCTGAGAAAAAAGAACCCTAAATTTGTGGATTCGGGGTTAAATTTTAACCTTTCTCTCTCCCTCCCCCGGTATAAATACAAAAAAACAGTAACATTTTGTGATTTCTTTCATGGTTGATTGAGTAGCTTCTTTTTGTAGATTACAATAACTAATATACCAATCAACAACGTTGTTGGGAGGAGCCATGAAGAGTATTCTGGAATTGCATAAGTTCCTCTGATCTCTATGATGTGAGAGCTATGATCGTAAGTGATGTAGATTATATTATGGGTGCTATTGTGGGTTCTTGTGTAATCTGCCCCCTCAACTAATAATGTCCCATTCAAGTAGACTGGAAAATCACCTGCAAGTAAACCTTCAGGAATTATTACCTTACAGAAGCCAGTTGTTCCAGTTGGGCCACTAACGCTAAAGCTCATCCGGTTTTGATATATATCAAAATTGAAATCTTCTATAGTAGAATTGCTCGAAACAAAAACTGTATAGGTAAAATATCCAGAATTGAAATCGAATTCGTATGTGTTTGCGCACGCTTCAGTCCTAACCAACCAAAAATCAGCATCTCTAGCAGGATCCCAGGGGTTTATACCACCAGCTATTGCAAACCCTCCGCCAGATGTTTCAACCAGTGCGTTGGCTTCATCCCAAAAGGTTCCTCCATACGTTCTGTTCCACTCCATGTGGCCAAACTTGTCAGTCTTAATCAACCAAAAGTCCGTGTTTCCTGCACCAAAAGACGAGGTGAACCCTGCAATAGCAAAGCCTCCATCAAAAGTTTCAACCAACGAAGAAGCTTGTTCAATCCCTCCTCCTCCGTAAATTTGTTGCCACTCCATATTCCCGGATGCATCAGTTTTAACTAAATAGAAATCAGGTGCTGCAGTAAACCCTCCGTGCCCTGTCCAACCAGCTACTGCATATCCCCCATCAGAAGTCTCAACCAACGACTTAGCAAGTTCATTCCCTGCTCCTCCGTATGTGTGATTCCACTCCATGTTTCCATATGCGTCCGTTTTAACTAACCAAAAATCGCCTCTTCCAGCGCCAAAGGAACACGTTTGACCAGCCATTGCGTACCCCCCATCAGAGGTAGTAACCAACGCATAAGCAGCATCATCATCGTCAGCTCCTCCATACGTTTTGCTCCACTCCATGTTTCCATGCGCATCGGTTTTAACCAAGACAAAATCAGATAATTCATCATCATAAGGTGGTGTGTAACCTGCTATTGCATATCCTCCATCAGAAGTTGCGACTAACGAGCGAGCTTGCCCGAATACGTATGTTTTGCTCCATTCTATGTTACCAAACTCATTGGTTTTAATCAACCAAAAATCCAAATTATCGCCAAAGGATTCCGTGGTGCCCGCTATTGCATATCCTCCATCAGAAGTCGCAATCAAGGAGGAAACCAATTCAAGACCTCTTCCTCCGTATGTTTGATTCCACTCCATGTTACCAGACGCATCAACTTTAATCAACCAAAGATCTATTTTAGATGCAACATAAAGAGATATTTCAGATGCATCAAAAGGTCTGGTTTGCCCTACTATGGCAAAACCTCCATCAGGCGTCTCAACCAAAGCATAAGCCTCTTCATTACCTGTTCCTCCATAAGTTCGACTCCACATCTCCGAGGATGCCTCAACAGAATCGATTAAGGGCAAACTAAGTAGAACAAAAAGAATTGTAATTGCAAGAAGCAACTTTGTGTACGCAATCATTACCTCCGTTATATTGTGTTATTTACGTTTTCATTAAAGGGTTTTTGTCAAGAAATCTTGACCAAAATCAATTATTGGCTTGTCAAGAAAGTTTGACTAAGAAATAATCATTTGTGTGTGAGTTTTTTAGTTTATCATATTTAGTTTTGTGTTTTGTGAGAGGAGCGGAGAGCGGAGAGAGCGGGGAGACAGAGATAAGAAGAGAAAAGACGAGACGACACGACTTGAGACGACACGAGACGACAGGAGTTGAGTTGGAGAGAGAAGGTTAAATTTTAACCTTTATGTTGGCTTTATTTCTCTTCCTAAACACGAGAATTATTACAGTCAGTGCCATGAAAACCGCAAGCATGGTGCCGCTAGGGTTCTCGGGCATTATCGGGTCTTCCCTGCCGTAAACGTCTTGGAGCCATTCGGGAAGATAATCTGTTCTGTTGTCCCATGTCAGCATCTCCTTCCATTCATCATCGTTTAGGCGCTCTGTTCCTATCAGCCTAAACTCGTAGTATGAGAAGACTGGACCCACTGCTGCGACTAGTGTTCCATCAGGTTTTGGGAATAGAACCACCAAAGCGTTTACGTAGCCGGTGCCAACGTGCAGTATCTGAGGCGGATATTGTATGTCGCCTGGCGGAAAGGTTGCTACGTCAGCTATTACAGGCGTCTCTAAGGGTGCAGTGCAGTTTGCTGCGTAAACTATGGCGCGGATTGTGTCCACGTACCATCCCATGAAGAAGCTGCCTGACCCACCGCACAGATATACAATCGTCTTCATGAAGTCAACTTCTTCCTGTGTAAGCGGCTCCTCGGCCAGCTCCTTCTCAGATATAACTTCAAGCTTTTGGACTGCATCGTTCAACGTCTGGAGTGAGGTTGTTATCGCAGGGTTCACTATGTCCTGCTCAAGTATGTTCACTGCCTCAATGGTTCGTTCACAAAGGTCCTGCATTCTCGAGTAAAAGGTTGGGTTGGGCTCAGCGAAGGCTTCTGGGTAGCTACAAATTAGCGAAGGTATGTATAATTGTTTTGCGTATAGTATTGTGTCGTGTCTTAATTGAGCCCAGCTCCCCAAAGCTGTGTTTAGTTTTTCATCTTGCCATGCATCTGATTGCATAAACTCTGGATAGCCATCAACGGTTGGTTGCACCAAGCTTTCTAAAGTGTACATCCAAGCGGTATAGGATGAAGCAAGCCAGTCGCTTTCTTCCCAATTTGCGAACGTGGCTGTTAAGTTTTCGAGGCTTTCTTCAAATCCCTGATAGTCGAAATCTGAGGATAATAGCCAATACGCACGTTCTGAGCCTAAAACCGCAAATACATCTAGCCCCTTGGGCATTATGCGCCGTTCCCCAAAAGAGTCTAATCCCACCTGGTCCCAGCAAAGCTTCTGGAACATGTAAGAGTCGGGTATAAACCGTTGACCCATGAATTGGTAAACAACTGGATAACGTGGAAGCACACCACCCGTCGATACAGCTTGTGACAGTATTTGCTGGCCATATTCAGGTTTGCCTAATTCATCCCTCAAATCGGAAAGCCCGCCCTCAGCAACAACATAATCCAAGTATGTGGCGTGTTCTCCGAAGACATTATGGAGTGCAGTCTCCAGATTTATCAGGTTTATTGAGTCACTTTCGCCTACGAGGGCGCTGGTTACATCATACAGCAGCTTCCACTTTTCATAGTATTCTTGATTTGTTTTCAGGATGTCCCGCATGTATACCATTGTTGGGTCGTTAATGTGCCTGACAGATGGATCCCAAGTGTAGTTTTCATCGCTGCGTGGAACAAACACTGGGCATCGACCAAACCACATTAAGGTGCGGAAGTATTGTTCAAGTTGTGTGTCTCCTAGATAGTGTCCCCGCACCGTAAATTGTGTGAAATCGTAACTAAAACCTGCGCCGTAAGGCGGTTCTGGGTAATTCCAGTCGCATGCTGGCAGAAACTGGGGGTCCTCGGCGTATATATTGTCTAGGAAAAAGTTCAAGTCTCCTGAAAGCTCCGTGGGCACATCCACGGTTTCGCCGGTTAGCAGGGAGAGGGCTACAGCAAAGTATACTGTTGAGTTTCTTGCTGCCCAGTATGTTAGGGAGCCATCATTAGGAGTGGTCTGGTAGTCGTTTAGTGATGTTTGATAGGCGAATTGGGCGATGTCAAGAGCCATAGGATATAGTGCTTGTTTCTCGATAATTTTCAGTGAGCAGTCAAAGACTACGTGGAAAAGGTGGAGAATCGAGTCAGTTGTAATGAATACAGGTAAGTCGGGACCATAAACCTTGGTGTAGTAGAAGTCTTCAAAGCGCAGTGCAGGATTGAAGAGGTCTTCAGACGGGTCTGAGTCATTCAATAGTTCAACGACTACGAAGCCGTACTTTTCAAGCATTTGCTCCTGTTCGGGAGTTAGAGAAAAAGCATTCTTTACTTCTTCGTAGTATGCTGCTTGAGAGGTGTCAAAAGACGCCTTGGCAGGCACAATCGCAACTAGATTTACAGAACAAAGTAACGAAATAAGTACGAGAATTTTAGCAATCTTGCTAGATCTCATTTCTCCCCTTTTAAATTGCATGAATCAGTTGTATTTAACTTTTGTTTGGGTTTGGGGATTAGATTTTAACCCTTGAAAAAAGAGGGGTTGGCGGGAGAAGACCTAACTTTGCATGTTCATAAGGGTGAAGTTTTCGGTTTTGCGGAAAAGTTATAGCTGAATTGAAATAGATTAATCAGAATTGTGGGAACGGGAAAAGGGGTGATAGTTAAGTTGAAAGAGTATGAATGTGTTCAAGTTGGTCATCATAGAGATGTTGGAAAAGTCATCGAGGAATGGCAGAAGAAAGGTTGGCGTCTGTGCACGTATCAGGCGACTGGATTTGGGACAGATGTTAAGCATTACTTGCTGTTTGAGAAAGGCGAGTAAACAAGACAAGTTCAATAAGTCATAAATCTTTCGGTAAACGACAATAGAACAGTCTTCTATCAGTCTTTTTAAGCATGTGATTAATCAATCATTTATTGGAGAAAGTAGAAATCGGAAGTTAGACTTCACATTGCGTGAGATATCTCCAGCTAGATTCTGATTCCGCGAAATAGAGGCGTTTGTAAAAAGTAATCTGCTTGAGGGTGGAAGTGAATGCGTACAAATCGGTTCGTGAATCTCAAAGGAGAAAATAGAAATGCACGCATCCACTAATGTTGAGATACCAAGAACAGCATATAAGGTATATTTCGATTTACGATATAAGCGAAAGAACGTTTCTTTATGCTGATTTCAGACATTTGCTAATATGCGAAATTCCCTAGAACTTCTCTTTCGTGTGGCGGTCTAACAAAAGCCACGTCCTCAACGTATGCTCTCAACGGCTCAGCTACGCTCCAAGCCTGAGAAATACAGCCTCTGGAAATGTGAGGCGCGTCGCCATCAAAGATTTCGCTGATCGTTCCCAACCCCGCATGGTGTATTTCTTCTCGGAAAAGGGGCTGCAAGAAACTTTTGAAAGCAAATTTCCGCCAACGTTGTTCATGATTTTTTGTCTTCAGGAAGGCTGTGGTGAAGGGTCCTAGAAGCCATGCCCAAACCGTGCCGTTGTGGTATGCGCTATCGCGGTGAGTCCAGTCACCGAGATATTTCCCGATGTATCTCGGATCAGTTTCAGGAAGCGTTTTCAGTCCATATTGTCCCCACAAACGTTTCCAGACAGCCTCAACAACCCTCTCTCCCTTCATCCTGTCAAGTATAGGAAAATCCAACGATGAGGCAATAATCTGGTTTGGTCGCAACGTTGAGTCAGCGCCATTATGATTCACCACATCAAAGAGGTATCCTTTCTTGGGGTTCCAAAACTTTTGTGAAAAACTTTCTCTAGCCTTCTCAGCCATGCGGTAGTACTCTTCTGCCTTGTCACATTGATTGAAACGTTTTGCCAGCAGCTGCATGGTTTTGAGGGCATTGTACCATAGGGCTTGAATCTCCACTGCCTTCCCGTCTCTAGGGGTAACAAAACGGTCAACTGTGGTGGCGTCCATCCAAGTCAATTGTGGACCATGAGCAATCAACCCGTCTTCTTCCATGCGGATACCGAAGATGGTTCCGTGAACGTGATGCTCCATGATCTGGTTCAATGTTTTCCACAATTTTTCTTGAACAAACGTGTAGTCGCCGGTGTACTTGAGGTATTGGAGAACCGCGTTGAAGAACCATAGAGTGGCGTCCACGGTGTTGTACAGAGGGATGTCTCCAGCCTTGTCCGAGAAACGGTTCGGGATGACGCCCTTATGGCAGTAGCGCTCAAAAGTCAACAGAATCTCCTGTGTATCCTTGAATCTTCCAGTTACAAGCGTGAGCCCGGGCAATGAAATAAGCGCGTCCCTTCCCCAATCATCAAACCAGTGGTAACCTGCAATCACAGACTTCTTTTCGGTTGAAGCCCTAGAAACAATGAACGAATCCGCCGCTTGGATGAGCCACTTCAGCCAGCCCTCCATTTTCGAGTCAGCGTGGCGTTCCCTGAACTGTTCCAGCAAGCCTTTTCGCCGCTCTATCTCCTCACGGTATAGCAGTTCAATGTCTTCGGTTCGTTTACCAAAAGATGAAAAGAGGCTCTGCGCTTCTTCCCATTTTCTTCCAGCCACCGCGAGAACATGAAACCGTTTCTTCTCTTTGGGACCAACAGAAAACTTGAAGAATCCGGGTCTAAATTGGTCGTCGGTGCTGCTCTCGCTTCGGGAGGCGTCAACCCTGAAGAAGACTTTTTCAACCCACCAGCTCTCCTCCACAAAAGAGCCGTCATTGCCTGAGGACAGAATCAGGGATGAAAGCGAGTCTGACGTCTCAATTACCGCGGCTTCTCCGAGGCGCTTCTGAATAAAGCTCCAAGGCAACGTGCCCTTATCTGTCATGCTGTAGATGTGCCTTGAATTGACGAGCGGCGAGACGCGGACAGAGACCTCTTCTTCCAAGGGATTAGAAACTTCATAGATTACTGCTGTTGCGTTTTTCATGTAAGGCATGAAAACTGTTTTCTGTAAACTAACATCCTCCACAGCATACTTGTAGGTTGGAAGAGGGCTTAGAACAAAACTGGAGAGAAAACGGTGCCCTTCAGGGTGCATAACATCATGGAACTCGTTTGCCCCAAGAGCGTAAGTTTCGGTTCCAATCTTCAGTTCCTCGTCAAGTTTTGTCAGTAGAACCCAGCGATTTATTGGCGGATTAAGGGCTGCAACAAGGAGACCGTGATATTTTCGGGTGTTGATTCCCAGAACTGTCGAAGACGCGTATCCGCCTAACCCGTTGGTTACAAGCCATTCTCTGCCTAGAGCCTCGTTAACGTCGGAGAGAACGTTTCGCCCAAGAGTTAGTTTGGGTAAATCCACTTTGTTGGCATCCCGTCAGATTTAATGTAAGAGCTTGGCTATGTTTTTTCCTGTACCCACATTGAAGTGGTTGGCTACTGTGCTACATTTTGTCCGCAAAAGCAGAGCATGAGGAACCGGAAGATCAAGTTCTGTGAGGGTTTCAGCGTGACCCATACCCTTCGCCACAACCAAATCCGCAGAATTGTAAAGTTCCAGGAACTCGCCTGAACATTCTTCGAGAAACAAGCCAACGGCATCCGAGCCTGTGGACATCACCTTGTCTGCCACTTTGTCCATTCCAACAGTTTTGGCGTCTTCCAATGTGGCGTCGTTGAGTATAGGACCGCCCTTGACCCCTACTGTAACGTGGGCGCCAAGATTTTTCAGTTCCTGTACAAGCAGCGTGTCGAGGGCTACTTCTCCGGCGTTGTCAGTTAAGTAGAGAACACCTTTCGCATTCTTTGCCTTGTCGAAGATTTTGGGGATTTCATCCAAGGCCAAGTCCTTTTCAGCCTGTTGAATCAGCTTCTCAAGATCCGTGAACTTGAACGGGTTGTCGGGCAGATCAAACTCCATGATGTTGCCTACAATGGCGGAGAGACAAGCTTTCCTGAACCGCAGCTCCGGCGAAGTTTCCTTCGAGACGATGCTTTTTGCTAGGGGAACGACTTCTAGAGCCTTTTTGTTGCTGAGTTGCTTCTTTTGTTTGTATGGGTCAGGGTTTCCGGTTATCTTCCGTATCAGCCGGTCCCGTTTTGTGCCTAAAACGGCGGGATTGGCTGTGGGCTTGAATTCTTCAGCCAAGAAACCTAGAACGGCTGACAACGTTTTGAATTGGAGCGTCTTGTCGTCTGTGGCTTCTTGGATTTGCAGGTAACCACGATTAAGGATACACGAAATACATCTGAGTCCAACTTTCAATCATCAATCCCCTTAGACCAATAATGTTGCCCGTTGAAGCTTAACATGGTTAGCTGTTTTGGTCGCGTAGAAGGGAATGAAGCCAGAACAGGGGATATAAAGGTTGTCAATTGCACATTCTAACACTATGACCGAGTTACCGTAATTTACCTGTGATTATAATTCCTATGCCCATTAAACCGATTATAACCAGAGTTAATGCCAGTATCTGATTTTCGAAAGGAATCTCTTGCCATGCTGTGAACATGCCTGAAACGGGAGTGTCTGACTTCAGCAGGATTAGAACTTGCTCATCAGGTTCTACGATGAAATCGTAACTGATACAATCGCAGATGTACTCACTATCAATGTAGAGTTTTACAGTGTCATTAGTTTGTAGGGCTAAATGAAGCCTAGAATAAGCTAACCAAGGAATCTGAAAACTGTAGTTTTCGGCTTCGCTAAGAGTAAATCTTTCTCCGCCACCATAAGAAGGCACGAGCCCCGGAAAAACAACATTCAAGTACAGCAAATAACCTAACCCTGCAAAAAGCGTTAACAAAGAAAAAACGAAAACAGTCAAACCCGTTTTTGATTTCGTTGGAAACATGAGACTTCAATAAACATTTGATGTCAACACGATTAAAGGCTTTGCACGCCTTGTGTTGGAGAGTGAAGAGGGTGAAGGATCCACTACAAAGCCTTCTAAGAGATAACCATAATTTACTATAACGCTTCAGTTATGGCTTCTGAAAATTCCATCAGCACCTTACGTGGGTCTTTGGCTTTCACTATTCCGCTGGCAACCAAAACTCCCATTGTGCCAAGCTTCAATGCAGCAGCTACATCTTCGCCCTTTGTTATTCCCGCGCCGCAGAGAGTCACCACACAGGGGTTCACATGCTTAACAAGTGTAACCATCTCAGTGACCGCGTCAGGCTTAGATTTAGAAACGGGAATTCCAGTTCCTATCAGCTCAGGCGGCTCCAAAGAAATTATGTCAGGCTTAAGTGCAGCAGCAGCCTCGCTCACCGCAGCGTTGCTAGTGCACACCACAGAAACCATGCCAGCTTCACGTGTCCTTGCAACTATAGCTTCGATGTCGCGCAGTTTTAGTTGTTTCTCCGCGTGGTTGATTAAGGTTCCAGTTGCTCCAGCCTCTTTTACAGATTCGAGGAGGATGTGTCCCGTGGAGCTGCCTGGAACTATGGGGTCAACATGCTGAGCAAAAACTGGAATTGAAACAGCATCACAAACGGATGCTATGTCTGCCGCTTGGGGAGCCACGCATATGTTAACTCCGGACTCCAAGCTTACGGCTTCTGCAGTTTTTGACAGTTTAACTGCTTTTTTTCCGGTGGCTTCAGAATACGTCTTATAGTTCACTATAATGACTGGTACCTTAAGGTTCATCATTATTCGCCGCTTAATGCTACACCTAGGGAACTTAAAGATTTAGCCTTAGGAAAATAATGTTTCCTATCTATAGCTCTAGATTTCGGCTCAAGATTAGAAAAGACCAAATTGCACAGCACACGAAAACAAAACTTAACTACTCCTCGTAGGGCGGTCGCTCCGTAGTGATAACATCCACTGACTCAATCACACCAGACCTCCAGAGAGTCAAATTAATTGATTGACCGGGCGACACCTCTACTTCCATGTATGCACTCCAGTCCTCTACTATGAAGGTAGGATGACCATCCACAGCCAGAACAATATCAATGGCTGTATAACCTTGAACTCCGCTTACAGCTGGCTTTAATCCAGCTTCATCAGCTGGAAAACCTGGAACCACCTCTACAACCAGAAGCCCAGTCTGGTAAGGGTCAACATTAACGATGTTAAAGAAAGTTATGACCTCTGGACTCAGCGGCAATATGGAAAAGCCTACAAAAGGATGCTTGTACTCGCCTTCTTCTAGGATGGATGAAACCACCCGCTTCGCAATATTGACGGGAACTGCAAAGTTGAAACCCACATCGGTGCCTGCATTTGTTATTCCCACAACGTTTCCAGACATATCCAGTAATGGTCCTCCTGAGCTACCGGGGGCAATGGTCAAGTCCAGCTGTAGTATAGGCACGATTATGGGTTCAATGTCAAGGAGTCTGTTGACCTGACTTATGTAGCCGACAGAAAGGCTGTCTGTAAGTCCAAGAGGGTTGCCTATGGCTACTACTTGCTGTCCGATGCTGCTTTGGTTACCGAAATTCAAGGGTGTTGCCTCAGCTGGGGCGGTTGGCACTGACAGCACAGCTACGTCGGCGTAAGCGTCGGAGCCTATCACCGTTGCCTGTGTTCTCGTTCTGTCGAAGAATTCGATTTCGATGTCGGTTTCGTTTGTAACTACATGGTAATTGGTGACTATCGTGTTTGAAGTATTGTATAGGAATCCTGAACCCTGTCCCACGGGGGTTCTGATTACCACAACGGATCTGTATGCTGCCTCGTAGACTTCCGTTGGTGTCAGGTCGAGAAGTTGGTCAACAATTGCCTCCAGATTTGAAAGCTCTGATATGAGCCCCTCAAGTGCTTCAACGGTGGCTCCGATTTCAGCCAAGCTTGTGGACGTGCTTTGGTTTAGGGTATTAATCTGATTGGTTAGGTTAGACAGGTTCGACTTTGCTTCTTCAATGTTGAGTTTTGCTTCGTTTAGGGCGCTCTGCAGTTCACTAATCTGTTCTTCATTTGTGTTAACCTGTTCCAGAGTTGTTTGTATTTGTTCAATTTGTTCTCTCTGTGCATCCAGCTTGGCTAGGATGCTTTGCAGTTCATCAACCTCTTCGTTCTGGACACTGAGCTGTTCTAGAAAGCTTTGTATTTCGTTAAGTTGCTCTTGCTGTGTGTTAAGCTGCTCTAGGGCGCTTTGTATCTCATCAAGCTTTTCGTTCTGGATACTAAGCTGTTCTACAGCATTTTGTAGGTCGCCGATTTGTTCTTCTTGGGCACTAAGCTGCTCTTGAACGCGAATGTTTTCAAGCATCAAATAGGCATTAAAAGCCGAGAAGACGACAACTACAATGGCTATTATGGCTATTACCTTTAAGTTCCTGTTGGACATGTTCAATTTTCATCCGTCCATGTGCTTTAAGATTTTTGGGTTAGACCCAAACATGTGCCTAGCTCATCAAAGAGTGATATGTGAACCTGCATATGTTTCACAATCCAACGGTTCCTTATCCAGATTTCCATTAGAATGGGAGCGTCGTCACGTTATATTCAATCGTTACCTTGGTTAGAACTGCTCTATTTTTGTTGCTATTTTCCGCAAGATTTGCGTGAAGGGGTGCTCTGTTTTTTCAAAAGCGAAAAGGTATTCTCCTCCAGATCGGAGCACATCGCAGGAACATGGAACAACGTCAACGATGGGCAACTGGTTAGTGTCAAGTTTGATGTGTGTTCTCTCGGATAACATTGTTTGGGGAACTTTGTTAACTATGATTCCCGTCTTTTTTTCATACAGGTCATAGAGGTCATGTATCATCCTCTGTGTTCCATCCACATCCGACCTGTCTATGGAAGTTACCACCAGCACGATGTCCGCTACCACAATTGCGTTGATGGATGAATATTGAAGTCCCGGGCTAGAGTCCACGATAACGTAATCAAAATCCATGTCCTTTAGAAGGGAGTCTTTGAGTGAAAGAAGCCTGCAGAGAGCTTTCATGCCCCATTTCCTGTCCTTGGACGACATATCCCGGATGGCTGCTGTTGAAGGATTTGCCAAACCAACAAAAAGTTGTCCCTCTTTTATGTACTTGGGAGTGCATTCTGTCAGAATGTTGTCTATCTTGCATGCTTTGTTCAGGTAGTCGTTCATCCAGTATTTGTTTTTGTTGTGGAATGTTGAACTGAGGCTTGGGGCTCGAAGATCTAAATCCAGCAGACAGACTCTTTTGCCCTTGTCAGCGAAAATCATTGCCAAATTCACTGATAGTAAAGTCTTGCCAGTTCCGCCCTTATACGAGTGAAGCGTTATAATCAACTATCCTTTAACTCCTAGGGGGCTGTCTTGAGGTCTGGATGTTAACGGGGTATCGAGTCCCTGTCAACACACTTTCTTCCCTCTTCGTATATGTAATATGTGAATACCAAATTCAGACATACATTCCGTTGGAAACAAAAAATTTTGGAAAACGTGATAATCCCGCGGTTGAACGGAAAGTTTGCTGGGAGAATAGAAAACTCTTTCTAACTTGGTTAACAAAGTTATTTTCTGACATTTTCCGGCTGGGTGAAGATGAGAGGACCCATTGGAGGAAAGAGAAACGGCAAGGTTATAGGGCAGGTGAGGAAGCCTAAACCCTCCCTGCAGAATAACCAGTGGGTTCTGAAGCTTCTAGACGATCCCAGCCTAGCCGCAGACTTGAACTACAGCAGAGACCAGCTGGTAACTAAGACTAGGGGAAACAGCCTGTGCGTAGCCTGTAAGGGCGGCAAGTTTCTGTGCGGCAAAACACGGTGCCCGCTTGTTGTCCGGTTCAGCTCTTACTTCAAGTCTGCGCCTCTTCTTCAGAGCACTGATTTGGATGGAGCTTGTCCACCCGGAGTTTTTGTGGGTCGAATCGGCTATCCCTACGTTTATGCGGGTCCTCTTGTTCCCCCCATCCACGAAGACACAAGCCATTATGACCAGCCCGAATCATGGTTTGGAAAGTCCATTGACGAAATTGTGGGTTTCCGCTCCTTGCTGGTGAGAGGAAAGCATAGGGTTCACGTGAAAAAGTTTGAGGATTCAGGAAAAATCATGGACCAAACTATCGATTTAGCTTTGTCCGTTAACCCTGTTGATGTTGAGTTGAACCTCAAGAAGAAGCCCTCCGCCGCACTTGTTCTTGATGATCAGATTCAGCCCTTCGGGCCCTCCGCCCTACTCAAGAAGATGAGCGTCTCAAACTCTCGGTGGGACCATCACATCCAGAAAGCTTACTTCGACGATGACCTGAAAGCCTCCGAAGCCGTCACAACTCTATTCCAGAAAGGAACAATGGTTACAAAAATTCAACGCGCCTTCAGCGTCGGCGCCTTTGGAATGAAGGAGCAAAGACGGTTGGTTCCCACACGCTGGAGCATAACAGCTGTGGACAGCATAATCTCGAAGGATATGATGGAAAAGATCAGAACGTTTCCTGAAATCAACGAGTATCGCGTCTACGAGTCCCGCTATCTGGACAACCGATTCGAGGTTTTATTGATGCCCAGAGAGTGGAGCTATGAGGCAATGGAGGCTTGGTATCCGGGCACTGTTTGGAATCCAAGCGGCAGAAACATAGTCTTATATTCTGACTGGGAAGGCTTTGGCGGTCGCAGCACCTACGCTACCATCGGAGGCTGCTATTATGCGGCTCGTTTAGCGGTTGGAGAGTTGCTTATGAAGGAGCGAAGGCAGGCGTTGGTGGTTGTTTTGAGGGAGGCGCACCCCGGCTACATCATGCCTGTTGGGGTGTGGCAGGTGCGAGAGAACGTGAGGAACGCTCTGCGGCAGAAACCGCTGAAATACAACACGCTAGAAGAAGCCTTAACCCGCATCGCCAGCCAGTTCCAGATTCCCATGAAACAGTGGATACAACAAAGCAATCTGTTAAGGAACACCATATTTCAGAGAAGAATCACAGACTTTCTTTCTGATGATTATCGCAAATAACGTGACAACTAAGAATATTGGTATAATAATCCATGAGGGGAACTCTGGGATTATGTTCATCAGTGGATAGTCGTCTTGGTTGTTTTCGTCGATAACGTATGGTGTATCACCTATTCCGTCATTATCATTGTCTGTACCGTTATAATTATTCCAGTAATTACCGCCTGAAAGATAATCATCATCCCAGACGTTTATTGAAGTAGTTTCTCTGTCAAAAACTCCAACAGTGTTGTTGATAAAATTGTTATGGAAAATTTTATTGTTTGAAGACTCCCAAAAACCCATTCCGTAATTGTTGTTTGTTATGTTATTTTCGATTACAGTATTATGCATGCTCTCATAACCGATGGAAATAGCACAATAGTTGTTTGTTAACTGGTTTTTAGTAATAACAGATGAAGTTACTTTCCAGAGATAGATTCCTCCTGTTGGTTGAAGCCCAGTAAAAATGACGGATGTTCCAGTTATTGTGTTATTGGAAACAGTAATGTTTGATGACCTAGCTACCGTAATGCCAATCCCACAATCTTTGATTATATGATTTCTAACAGGTACATTATTTACATTACGAATGTAAATTGCCTCATTCGTAAGAGTGTTTGTCATTCGGTATCCATTTCCATCAAGAATTATATTGCTTCTGTCCACCACTATTCTTTTAACATCACCTGTCAAAAAATATACCGACCCAACTCGATGAATCGATGCCGTATCAGGTACAACATTTCCATCAACATCTATGAAAGTACTTTCTGCTTTCACTATCCCTATTTGTGAAAGAGAAACAAGCAGAACGGAAAGAATCAGTAACAGAGCAACTGTTGTTGTGGTTCTCTTCATGCTATAATACACAACAATTCATTCTATGATTAAATATTCTATAAACTTTTTTGTAAATATTTCTTGACTGAAAAAATCTTGTTTTGGTCAAGAAAATTTGACTAAAAATCCTCGCTGCAGGCTTGTTTAGTCAAGAAACCTTGATAAAAATGCTTTTACGCCCAATTTAACCCAATATTGAACAGGTACAAGGGATTGGTGCTTGTGAAGAGAAAAGCTTTGGCACTAATGCTTGTTTCAGTGCTGTCGTTTTCAGTGGTGGCTGGAACACTGGGTATTTTTGATGTTGCACTGGCGGATTCAGTTGTTTATGATTGGTCCATGTTTCGCTATGACGCCACAAACTCTGGCACCCCTGACAACATAGCACCAGTCACCCATGACCTGTTATGGACAACAGACGTGCTCATGGACGAAGACGCTTTTTCCATAGTCGGTTCATCACCTGCTATAGTAGGCGGCGTAGTTTACATTGGCTCAGATGATGGATATATGTATGCGTTAAACGCCTCTAGCGGTATCCAGCTGTGGAACCGTGCGGTTGATGGGTCTTCTGTCTCTTCACCGGCTGTTGTAGACGGGGTTGTTTATTTTAGGACTTGGCATGGCATGGATTACGCCTTGAATGCATCCACTGGTGAAGAAATATGGAATTTTTCGGCTGGCTATAGCTATTCGTCTCCTGCAGTTGTTAACGGAGTTTACTATGCACGCTCAACTGGTAAGGTTACTGCATTAAATGCCTCAACGGGCTCAATAATTTGGCAGTCATCTCTTGGCGGCAACGGAGACGGATCCCCCACAGTGGTTGACGACACCGTTTACATAAGCGAATCTGGCTACGTGTATGCTTTGAATGCACAGAACGGGGCGCTTAGATGGAGCAGAGACCTTCAATATATGAGCAACACAGATAATACTCCTACAATTGCTAACGGCATACTTTACATATCTTGCCAAAGCGACCTCTTTTTTGCGTTAGATGCTGAAACTGGCGCATTCATATGGAACTACACTACCGGAGCCAGTTGTCATTCAACTGCCGTAGTATCCAGCGGCGTTGTTTATCTTGGAAGTGGCCACCACGGTGTTTTTGCTCTCGATGCTATCACAGGCGCTAAAATTTGGAATTACCCTACCTCTCCAGGGATGGGTACCTCTGTTGCTGTTGCCGGGGGAAATGTCTACTTGGCAGGCAATGACGGCATAATGTATGCACTCGATGGTGCTACAGGCGCCAAGCTCTGGAGTTATGTGATGAGTAATGTGGGTACATCTTCGTCTCCTTCAATAGCCAACGGAGTGCTATACATAAGGAATAGCAATGGTTATCTTTGCGCTTTTGGCAAAGCATCCCAATCTTCGATATCAATTTTTCCGGCGTTTGGTCTAGAAAACACCCTAGTAACTGTTTCAGGAAGCGGCTTCACAACCTATTCAACAGTTACTGCAACCTTCGACGGAGCGCCAATCACCCTAAGCAACTCAAGCGTGGATTCTCAGGGGCATTTCTCTGCAACACTAACAATTCCCTCTTCTGCACCCGCAAATTACCCAATTACCATAACTGACGCTTCGGGTTGTTCCGATTCGGCTAACTTCACTGTTGTTTCCGTCCCCTCCACATCTTGGCCTATGTTCATGCATGACCTACATCATTCAGGCACACCAGATAATATCGCTCCAGTCAGCAACAGTTTGCTTTGGAAATTTAATGTCGACAGAGGCGAAATCGAGAATGCTGTAACGTCTTCTGCAGCAGTTGTCGGCGGTATTGTGTATGATGCATCCCATAACTCCTATGTCTACGCATTAGATGCTTACACTGGTACCTGTTATTGGCGCTACAGTCTACCTGGTATAGGTACGCTTTCTTCTCCAGCAGTTGTTGATGGCATAGTTTACATAGGAAGCATCGATGGCGTGTTTGCAATAAACGCTTACACCGGAGCAAAAATATGGCAGTCTCCCGAGATTTCCGCTCTAGACTCTTCACCAACAGTTTCAGGAGGGATAGTTTATACAGGCTCTTTTGTTGAACACAGCGTTTACGCTTTCAGAGTCTCCGATGGTCAACAGGTATGGAGCTACACAACTGGCGACTATGTTAACTCTGCACCTGCAGTTGTCAACAACACTGTCTATGTGAGCTCGGATGATGGGTACCTTTACGCATTAAACGCGACAACAGGAGCCCTAATTTGGAAGTTTAATTGTCTCGATAACTACCCCTATGAAAGCCTTTCCTCTTCTCCAGCCGTTGCCAACGGAGTAGTATACGTAACCTCAAGTAAGGGTAACATGTTTGCTATAGATGCATCCAGCGGAAACAAAATCTGGAACCACACCACCGCAGATTTGAAATCTTTCATCTCATCTCCCGTCTATTGTAACGGCACAGTTTACACTTCCACTGGAAGTGGCGTTTATGCACTGAACGCTAGCACCGGTCAAGAAATTTGGCACTCAACGCCAATGTTTGTACAGGCGTCCCCTGCAGTCGTAGCTGGAGTTATCTATGTAGGAGCAGGCGACGGCAACCTCTATGCGTTGGACGCACTGACAGGAGCAGAAATATGGCAATGCGAAACTGACGGCTTTATCCGAGGACAAACTTCGATTGCGAACGGCGTCATCTATGTAGGCACAGGAAACGGAGCCATTTACGCTATAGGTACACCCCAAACCTCTCCAGAACCCACTCCATCACCCTCTCCGTCTCCAACTCCTTCCCCTTCACCTACGGCAACACCCCTTCCAGAGCTAGCACCCACACTAGAAATCCCAGAGTTTCCATCATGGATGCCAACGCTACTTGCATCCACTGTACTTGCGGTAGTCGTAATAATCTACAAACGAAGATTAGCCAGAAAAACAACTACAAAACATTAGTCCTATATTCAATTATATTCCCCTTTTTTGCGTCTTTATTTTTTGTGTTTGATGAGTTTGATTCCCATTCCGAATATCCAAACTGTGGTGATTATGGTGTTAATTATCTCTGGAACAGCGAAACCAACCTTAAACGGAAGAAAGAGGATTACCATCGGCAACACCAAAATGGAGACCAAAGCTGCTGCTCCACTCCCTATGCTAAACTTTCTGATTTTTGCTTCTTCAGTTCCAAAACCTATGAAAACAAAACCCAGAGGAGCTAACATTAAGGGACCAAGAGAAACAATCCCATGCATCACCATCATGTCAACGGTGAAAACGCCAACAAGCGCCAAACATATGCTTGCGGCGATAATCAGGTTTACGCCAACTCTGACCAACCGATTCCCGTCAAAATATTCGCGGATTCCAAGAGCAAAAAAGAAGATGAGGACCCCGCCAATCAACATGGCGCTATTGAATAGCAAAGACACTTCTCCTACACCCAAATCGCTCAAAGCGTTGTTTTCCCATCTGAACCATGGCGAAAGAACCGTAGCCGCTAGAACCAATGCTATGGACAACACTGAACCTAAAATTCCACAAAATCCCCCAAAACGCAAAAGCTTCACATCCTTCGAGGCAATCCCAGCCATAAACAAGCCACCAAAACGATTGGTTAAACCAATAAAAAATGAACTGATATTTACTGTTTGGGCTTGGGATTAAAAATCAACCACTTAATGTTAAGGAATGATCGTAGCTGCGAAAAACTGGCTTTTTTTGTTGTGATATATGTTCTCTTGGGGTTTTGGTTTTCTAGAGTTTTGTACTATCTGTTAGTTACCTATTGGCTGGACTGAAACAAGCATTAAAATGCTTACAAATCAACTATCTCCAATAAGCAATCGTGTTTTGGCGGTGTGTAGAAACGAAAAAAAGAAATGAAGTCAAGGTAGTTGCAGAGATTCTGCGGGTGGCAGCCAAAGGCTCCAAGGAAGGCGAGATCATGAACCGATGTAAATTGGATTCTATGACCATAGAAAACTACCTGTCAGCCTTGGCGGAATTAAGTTTGCTCACTTTTGATGATCAAGATGAAATGTGCTATCGAACGACTGAAAAGGGAATAGAGTTTCTCAACACTTACCATCGGCTCAGATGGCTTCTGTTTGGCAAGGACAACGATTTCATGTTGATGCGTCTTTTGGATCAGATGAAAAAGAAGGAACAATCTCCCTTCTACGTGAGCTAAAAACCAGCATCGTTTTTCTAGCTTTCAACTAAGGCAAGGCGGGAATAAAAGTGATGACAAACATGACTAGAGGTGTCTTCTATCAGATTTGACATATTACCGTTTTTGAAACAAGCGTTAAAGTTGCTTGAGCACCATTCTTGTATGCTGTCTAGGTGATGTTTTGATGGCGAAGGAGCGGAAGGAGTTTGATGTTGTCGCCGACATCCTGAGGGTAGCTGTTTTGGGTTCAAAAGAATCTGAAATTATAGTCGGATGCGAACTAGACCGCAACAGCCTCGATAAATACATGCCAGTCATGATGCTTCTGAAGCTGATAAGCGTGAAGAAAGAGAGCGAAAATTTCTACCGGACCACCAGCAAAGGGCTGGAGTTTCTACGTTTCTACCATGGTTTACGGTGGCTCCTATGGGGCGAAGACTTTGACTATGTTTTAGTCAACACCATGAATAAGCTGAAAAAAGAGAATAAACCATACTACGTAAGGTAACAGAAGGTCTGTTTCTACCCAAAAAAGTCCTCAAGCTTTCGGCTCTCTGACCTACGCAAAATCTCGGCACATTTCTTAGGCTCCAAGGCTTTGAATTCCAGCTCCAAACTGGTCAGGAGTGTCTGAACGCCTTTAGCTAAACGGGGAGCCACAAGTATGCCCCTGAGCTCTCTATTCGCCACGGTCTTCACGAAGTTAATATACTTCGCCAATTGTAGCGCCGCGTCCCTTCCAGCCGTCCTCCTTTTGAGTTCAACCACAACCAGCCTTCCGTCTCTGTCCACACCATAGACATCCACAAACCCGGGTTCAACCTTCTTCTCGTACGATATAGGCTCAAAACCCTCCTCCAGAAGGGACGGATCAACCAGAATCGCCCTCTGCATGTCCGATTCGCTGGCGTGCAAAGAAAACTCTCCCCTGTCAACCAACCTCATAGCGGAAACAAGGAAAACACAATCAAAGGATATGTTGACTGACTCAGAGGGTTTCCTGCGGATAGCCCGAACATGCAGAGTTTCCCCCTTTGTTCGGGTTTGAAATATGCATCCTGCGGGCTGCCAGTTGACAGGCTCGTATCCGATGGGGCGGTGAACCAGAACTGAGCCGTCCTCTTTGATCATGACGATGCGTTCTCCGGGTTCCAGTTTTGAGCTTGCCCGTCCCTTGTAGTTTACCCAGCAGTTGCCCACCAGAACTATGGCTTTATGCTCTGAAACAGCCGCTTTGATGAACTCCGCTGCCTCTTCGACAGTTGGATTTTCTAGAGTAGCCACGGGCTTTCGACTGGACACAATGACCGCCAACAATGTTTAGAAGAGTGAAGGTAGATAAAACTTCTGAGAAGCATGCAGGAATGGAAAGAAAAACGTGGAACCATGCGGCACTACGACCAACAGGCAACAATTTATGATGTTCAATATTTGGGTGAACAGAACGCCAAAATAGAAGACGCCCTCAGCATCACAGAACTCAAGCCAAACGAGACTGTTCTAGATCTAGGATGCGGAACAGGATTTCTTTTCCAGCACATCAACAAAACAATCAAACTCCTCGTGGGCTTAGACATCTCCTCAAATGTTCTTCGAGAAGCAAAGAAGCGCACCAAAAAACTGACCAATATAGCTCTAGTTCGGGCAGACGCTGACAACACACCCTTTCCTGACTGCATCTTTGACAGAGTCTTCGCCATAACTCTGCTGCAAAACATGCCGGACCCCCTGAAAACCATCTCAGAAATGAGGCGAATAGGCAAACCCCAAGCCATATTCGTCATAACTGGGCTGAAAAAGAAGTTCACGCAAGAAGCTTTCGTCGACCTTCTCAAGGCGGCACGGTTGAAAGTTTCCGCTTTGGAGACAGATCAGCGACTGAAAGGGCATATTGCAGTGTGCACAAATGCTGAACGTAATGTGTAAAATCGAGCCTTTTTCGATTAACCAACAGAAAAACGGGAACAAAATACTCTAACAGTTTGCAATCACTTATTGTTTGTATTCTAAGATGATGTCTCCCACTTCGACACCCAAGTCCGATGCGATGATGGGACATTTAACCATAAGCATAAAGAATAATCCATTATGTTCGCTTAAGCCCTCGTAGTTTCCCTGACCCTTAGAAACAACAAGGTCATGCCCCTCTATCCAGTTCTTCACCGTTTGGGAGCTTCTCGCAGGACCCGTTCCCGCCTCACCGTTGCTTATAGTCAAAAATTTACTGTTCGGTAACCTGTCGAGACCCATGTAAACTGCGTCCTCCAAGGTTGCATCATTTATGATTGGTCCCCCTTTTACCACGAAATCTATCTTTTCAAATTTCTTCTGTTCAAGAAAAGTTTCTACAAGGAGTTTATCTAACCCTATCTCTCCAGCGTTGTCAACGAAAAAGAGGAGCGTCTCTGCGTCTTTCAGTTTCTCATTAAGCTTCTCATAATCGTCGATGACAAACCTTTTTTTCAAGACTTCTCTGATTGTCTCTTCTAAGTTGAACTCTTGTACAACCCCAAAGTCAATGATGTTTCCTGCTATTGCAAGTCTAACCGCTGTTCTAAGCGGGTCCCTGCTCTTCTTAACCTTCTCTTCGAGTTCAGGGTATATCTTCAAAACTAAATCGTTGCTTTCCCTCTTAACTTCTTTATATGGGTCTTTTTCGTTTGTAATCCTTTTTACTATGCTGTGAACTTGATGAGCTAATTCGGGCGGAGTTAAGTCCCAATTTGACTCCAAAAGCTTCTTCGTGACTTCCCTTAGCACCCTCTCATGAAGCTTCTCATCATCGCTTATGAAACGCACAGCCTGTAGTGCCTGCCTCTGGAAGCACGGAATGCAATCAAGGTTCAGCTTCATTGTTTGCAGCTCCTTCGGATACTACATGGAACAGCAATTTAATGTATCTTTCACCTGTGCTGCGCCATCAATTACTGTTATATGAGGGTGAGCTAAACTCAGTTCAGGGATGAAGAGGATGGTTGGTTCAACAGAAAACCTTGTTATGAAGCCTATTGGGGTTATTCACACACACGCTTCTGACAGTCAGATAAAAGAGGAAAACAGAGAAGTTGAAGCAGTTGTGGAGATATTTCCTGAGTTTGAAGAGGCGCTGGAAGGTCTAGATGGTTACTCTCACCTGTTCATCATATCTTACTTGCACAAGCTGCGACCTGACCAGATTGGTTTTCTGAAAGTTAAACCCAGACGAGCCACACGAAGAGGCTTCAGTCTCGAAGAGCTTCCCACCCTCGGAGTTTTTGCCTTAGATTCTCCCACCCGCCCGAACCCCATCGGACTCACCCTTGTGCGCCTGCACAAAATAGACAATAGAAAGCTTTCAGTCACCGGAATCGACCTGTTTGACGGCACCCCAGTCATCGACATCAAAGCATATCAGCCCGATTACGAGGCAAAACAGTATTTCATGCCTGAATGGTACCACAAAATCATGAATAGAAACGGGCATGTTTAAAGAAACAGCATTCAACAACTGGCTATTATGTGCTTGTACCCAAAAAACCTAAAAACCACGCAGAGAATAACCAAACCAGCAAATTGCACAAGGAGGCTAGAAAATGAGTAGAGGAAGAGGATTTGGAAGAGGAAGGGGCGGACAAAGACAGGGCATCGGCGGACCAGCATCTTGCAGCTGTCCACAATGTGGATACACAGTCGCACATACTCGCGGTACGCCATGCGCCAGTATGACCTGCCCCAAGTGTGGTTCAAGATTAGTAGCTTCAGCGTAACCATTCTATTTGAATCTTCAATGGTTTGCTGAGGTTTTTCTGTTTCGTTAGAGCTGAAGAGAAACTATTCAAAAAGCATTTTTTGTCACTTAACTACCCCTTTATCTAAAACGTTTTACACACATATTGTAGATGAAATTGATGAGCAGAAACGCCTACAGAGACATCATTCAGTGCCTAATGGAGATGCCTAACCCCACAAAAAGGGACCTAGATTCTCTTAAAGTGAAGGCTGCCGGAAAACACGGCTTAGGAAAGGTTCCCTCCAACTCGGAGATAATACAGCACCTTAAACCGGAAGAGAGCGCCAAACTGCTTCCCATCCTCCGAAGAAAAGTTGTTCGCACCATCTCCGGGGTAACCGTAGTGGCAGTGATGACGAAGCCCTCGCCTTGCCCCAAAGAGGAGCCCTGCGCCTACTGCCCCGGCGGACCTTCTGCGGGTGTTCCGCAAAGCTACACTGGTCACGAACCCGCTGCCCTGAGAGGCGCACAAAACAGTTACAACCCATACGCGCAGGTTAGAACCCGCATCGAGCAGCTTGAGGCTATAGGACACAATGTTGACAAGGTGGAGCTAATCATTATGGGCGGGACCTTCCCCAGCACGCCCCCAGACTATCAGGAAGATTTTGTTAAACAATGCCTAGACGCCATAACAGAAACCAAGTCTCAGACGCTGGATGAGGCGAAAAAAGTGGCGGAGACCAGCCTAATACGCAACGTCGGAATCACCGTGGAGACTAGACCCGACTGGGCAAAAGAGGAGCATGTTGACAGGATGCTTTCTATGGGTGTAACCCGGGTGGAGGTGGGGGTCCAGAACGTTTACGATGACATTTACGCGGCGGTTAACAGGGGTCACCGTGTTCAGGACGTCGTAGAAGCCACCCGCGCAATGAAGGATGCGGGGTTGAAGGTGGTTTACCATCTTATGCCCGGTTTGCCCGGCTCAAGCTTCGAACGTGACCTAGAGGGCTTCAGGGAAATCTTTACGAATCCCCAGTTTAAACCGGACATGATCAAACTTTATCCCTGCTTGGTTATTAAGGGAACAAAAGTTTACCTCTGGTGGAAGAAGGGAGAATACCATCCCTACACTACGGAAGAGGCGGCTCAGCTAATAGCGGAAGTGAAGAAGTTTGTTCCTCCTTGGGTCAGAATTATGAGGGTTCAGCGGGACATACCAGCCAACTTGATTGAGGCGGGAGTGAAACTGAGCAACCTTAGGCAAATCGCTTTAGAGAAACTGGAGGCGGAAGGAGGCAGATGCCGATGCATAAGATGCCGGGAAGTGGGGCACAGATGGCTGAAGGACAAGGTGAAGCCTGACCCTGACAAAATTGAGGTCAGAACAGTTACAGAAGAGGCTTCGGGCGGAAGGGAACTGTTCATTTCTGCTGAGGACCCGGTTAGCGATGTTTTGGTCGGTTATGTCCGATTGCGGGTTCCCTCAGCAATGGCAAGCAGACCTGAAATAGCCACTGAAAACACGGCGATAATTCGTGAACTAAGAGTTTGCGGTCCCTTGGTTCCGGTTGGGAAGCATCTGTCTGGGGCGTGGCAGCACAAAGGCTATGGAAGGGTTCTTTTGTCTGAGGCTGAACGAACCGCCAAGGAAGACTACAATCGGACAAAGATGGTGGTAACAAGTGCCCTCGGAACAAAAGAGTACTATAAACGGTTAGGCTACGACTATGACGGACTATATGTTTCCAAGCAACTCAGCTGAATCCTTTAATATACTGGTCGAAATAATGGAATATGTTTTCAGCATACTTCGCTGAGGAGAACAGGAATAGGAGAAGATGGATTTGAGTGACGAGTTTCCGGGCTACAGGGGACAGGCATTAAAACTTTTGAAGAGTGTAGGAGCCGAAATCGGCGATGTGATTCGCGTAACCAAAGAGGGGGAAAGCTGGGAGGGCATCCTTATTCCTCGGTCAGAGTTTGGGGATGAAGAGCACATCATACTGAAGTTGAAGAGCGGCTACAATGTGGGAGTCCGCATTGATTCCGCAGCGCAGATAGAAAAGGTGGGGGAGGGAGTTAAACCAGCCTTCACTCCGCCGCCGCTTCCAGAACATAAGAAAGGGTTGCCTAAGGTAGCTATTGTGAGCACTGGAGGCACCATAGCCAGCCGAGTTGACTACAGAACCGGAGGTGTGCGTTCAGCTCTTTCTGCCAGCGACCTCTACAGCGTGGTTCCCGAACTCTCAGACATAGCTGTGATAGACACTGAGATTCTGTTCAGCATTTTCAGCGAAAACATAACCGCCAAACACTGGATCGCAACCGCGAAAACCGTTGCCAAACACATCAGAAACGGAGTAGCAGGAGTTGTGGTGGCTCACGGAACCGACACATTAGGATACACTGCCGCAGCCCTGAGTTTTGCTCTCCAAGACCTGCCGGTGCCTGTGGTGATGGTTGCTTCCCAGAGGTCGGCGGATCGCCCCAGCTCAGACGCTGCAACCAACTTGGTTGGTGCCGTTAAAGTGGCTGCCGCTGCCCCTTTCGCGGAGGTTGTGATTGCGATGCATGAAACGGTTTCGGACACTTCAATAGTTTTCCATCGTGGAACCAAGGCGAGGAAGTGTCACACGAGCCGCAGAGACACCTTCAAGTCCATAAACGCCTCGCCTCTGGCCAGACTGGAAGACGATAAGATTAGAATTTTGACGGAAAGTTACAGGAAACGGGATGTTTCGCGGAAACTGAAGCTGAATCCAGACTTTGAGGAGAAGGTGGCTCTTGTGAAGGCTTATCCCGACCTGAACCCAGAGGTGATTGATTGGTATGTTGAGAAGGGTTACAGGGGGATTATACTTGAGGGAACAGGGTTGGGTCATGTGGGAGATTACTGTTTTTCGGCAATTCGAGAAGCCATCGGAAAGGGTGTGGTTGTCTGCATGACTTCCCAGTGCATCTGGGGAAGGCTAAACATGAACGTTTACGATCAGGGCAGAGACCTGTTAGCCATTGGAGTTCTCTCCCTCGATGATATGCTTCCTGAGACAGCGTATGTGAAGCTCAGGTGGGCTCTGGGTCAAACAACCAAAACTGAAGAGGCGAAGAAGCTTCTCAAAGAAAACATAGCCAATGAGTATTCAGCTAGAACACTCTATGAGGAAACAGGATACTGAGGAAAACGGCATGAGCAAGAAATATTCGAAGGTTGGTTTGAAGGCAGGACTTGAGATTCATCAGCAGCTGGACACTAGGGAGAAGCTTTTCTGTTCCTGCGAACCCAAGCTGTTCAAGGGAGAGCCCGAGTTCACTTTTATTAGAAGGTTAAGGCCTACACAGAGCGAGTTGGGTCAGGTTGATTCAGCGGCTCTTTTCGAGTTTCAGAAGGAAACGCGGATTCTATACGAGGCAAACAATGAATCGGTGTGTCTGGTGGAGATGGATGAGGAGCCTCCCCATGACCTGAACAGAGAGGCGGTGGAAATCTGTCTCATAGCGTCTCTTATGATGAAGGCTGAATCAGTGGATGAGATTCACGTTATGCGCAAGACAGTCATAGACGGCTCAAACACAACAGGCTTCCAACGAACATGCGTAGTAGCATTAAACGGCGAAATAGACATCAAAGGAAAAAAAGTTGCCATTCAGCAGGTGAGCCTCGAAGAGGATGCGGCTAGAAAAACGGGAAAGGATGGGCAGCTGATCCGCTACCGCATCGACCGACTCGGAATACCCCTCATCGAAGTTACCACAGCCCCGGTCATATATTCTCCAGAGGAGGCAAAGGAGACTGCCTTTGCTATTGGCAGAATTTTGAGGGCGACCCGCAGGGTTAGACGGGGGTTGGGGACCATTCGTCAGGATGTGAATGTTTCCATACGTGACGGGGCATTGATTGAGATTAAGGGCGTTCAGGAACTGGAATTGGTTTCCCAAGTGATTGAGAATGAGGTTCAACGTCAACTGAGCCTCCTAGAACTTAGAGGCGAACTGAAGAAACGGGGAGTAAAGGAGGAGGATATAGCCGAAGAGTTTGTTGATGTCACCCCAGTTTTCAAGGATACAAAATGTAAAGTCCTCGCGAAGGCGATTAAACAGAACAACCCTGTCTTAGCCGTTAGGCTACGTGGCTTCGCTGGGCTTCTCAAAGAAGAGCTTGCAGAGGGCATGAGGCTTGGGTCCGAGTTGGCGGGGATTGCACGTTTCTGGGGAAGAGTTGGAGGCATATTCCACACAGACGAGATGCCAGCCTACGGCGTAACCGAAGAAGAACTGAACCAGCTAGGCAAACTTCTGAAGAAGGAACCGATGGACGCTGTGGTCTTCGTGGCGGACACGCTAGAAAACGCAACCGACGCCCTGAAGGCAGTGACTGAACGAGCCAGAGTTGCATTGAAGGGTGTTCCCGAGGAGACGCGGGCAGCGAACCCTGACGGAACAACAAAGTATATGCGCCCTAGACCCGGAGCGGCTCGCATGTATCCTGAAACCGATGTTCCGCCTATTCAAGTGACCAACGAGTATCTGGACAAGTTAAGCAGCCGTCTTCCCGAATTGCCTGAGCAGCTGATGAAGCGGCTGATGAAGGAGTATAAACTGAACCAGAAGCTTGCCAAGCAGATTTTGGATTCTGAATATCTTGAGCTGTTCGAGTCTTTGGCTGTGGAGACCAAGGTTTCTGCGACCGTTATTGCGGTTGCTTTGACGGAGACGTTGAAGGCGTTGAGGCGGGATGGAGTAAACGTTGAAGCCGTTACTGATGGGCAGTTCAGGGAGATGTTTAGGCTGATCGGCGAGGGAAAGACTACGAAAGAAAGTATCCCCGAGGTTTTAACTTGGCTTGCAAGTCACGAAGAGGCTAGTGCCAAGGCTGCTCTTAAGAGTCTGGGGCTTGGGATGATGTCGCGGAAGGAGCTGGAGGATTTGGTTGATGATGTGATAGAGAAGAACTCGGAGTTTGTCGAACTGCGGGGAAAGGGCGCCTTTGGACCGTTAATGGGCATTGTCATGAAGAAGGCTAGGGGACGAGTGAAAGCCCAGTTAGTCAACGAGATTCTGAGAAAACGGCTAGAGGATACAATAGATTGAAGGAGCGGCTAGCTTCTAAGAGAATAACTTTCTGGATTCGTTTATGCCCAGCGGTTTTCTCACAGCACTTTCTCGAAATCCTTTCTGTCTTTAGATAGTGGGATTGTGCAGTCGAATCCTGCTTTGCATGTTTTTCTTCTGTCTTCTCCAGGTTCGGAGCTGGGGTCCAAGCTTGATCCAGGAGAATCCGGATAAGTGTACAGGTCTTTGTCGGCTTGAAATCTGGTGGTTAATGCCCACAGTATATCTTGTGGATCAGAGAGGTTTACGTCCTCGTCAAAAACGAAAACATGCTTCAGGCTCTTGTGTGCGTCAAGAGCGGTTTCGATTATCTTTTTGGGTTCTTCGTCGCTTCTCTTTTTTATGCTTACGGAGCAGCCGAGCCAGTTGATTCCGCCGTCAGTGAAGGCTAAGTTTTTGACTGCGCAGACCTTCCTGAGTTCCTTGTAGATGAGCGGCAGCTTTCCGAAGCCCATCAGAAACGAGTGCTCGCCCCTTCCGGGAATGAGCGCATAATAGATTGGATTCTCTTTCTGTCTCAGTATCTTGGTGATTTTGACGACTGGCTGTTGCCTAACCAGGTCGTAGGTGCCCGTAATATCGACGAACGGTCCTTCTTCTCCCTCTTCTGGGGTGAGTTTTCCTAGCAGCACAATCTCGGTGTCAGCTGGCACGGAGATTCCGTTTTCTAGTTTTACCATTTTTATTGGTTTGCCGTAGAAGCCGCCTGCGATTTCGGTTTCGTCCATGGGTTCTTTGGTGGATATGGCTCCAGCGAATAGGAGGGCGGGGTCCATTCCGATGCAGATTGCTACGTCGATGTTCTTGTTGTTTTTTGTGTAGCATTGCCATGTGTGGCGGTGGCAAATCCGTGTTGTGCCCGTGTTTTTGGTTTTGACCAGTATTCTGTGGTAGGAGAGGTTGCGTTCTTCGCATTCTGTGACGAAGATGCCGGAGGTGATGTAGGGTCCGGGGTCAGAGGCGTAATATTTTAGGATTGGCAGTTTTCCGAGGTCCAGTTCGGCTTCCTCGAATGGGTTCTCAGCTACTGTGACTGGTTTTATGGGGTTGTCTAGGGCTTCGATAAGTTTCTCCTGTATTTGTTTCCAGTCCATGCCGAAGATTGTGCAGAAGTTGTCTCGCGTGCAGATGTTCGAGGCTAACTGGTATTCTGTTCCGGTGTTCTCGAAAAGCAGAGCCTTCTCAGCCTTCCTTATGAGGTCAGGAATTTTGTTTAAGGATGTTTTGTTTTTCACTCGTTCAAGTTTTCCTTTCTCTTCAAGTATCTGAAGGGCATGCTTGAAACTAACCATTATTTTTCCCCGCGCTAATTTAGTAAGTCGGTTGGTTATCTGTTTTTCTCCAAAACTATTGCAACATTTATCTTCTCAAGAAATCAAACATGAAAGGGAGGAAGACGTATGGCTGACGCGCTGATAGGAACAGCGGTTCCTATTCTTTTGTTGATGGGCATAGGGTTCCTTTCCAGAAAGTTTGGAGTTCTGAAGCTGGGAGACGAGCGGGTGCTCAGTGCGTACGTGTATTTTTTTGCTTTGCCTGCCCTCTTCTTTGTTGATTTGTCGGAAACAAGCTTTGTCGCAGAGACGCTCTCGTTCATTTTCGCGGGGATAACTCCAATATTTTTGGTGGTGGCTATTTACGTTCTGCTCTATGCTATCTTCAGGTTCTCCAAGAACACATTATATCTGCTCACGTTAAGCACTGTCTTCGGCAGCCTCGCCTTCTTCGGCATCCCCTTCGTAACCTTTGCTTTTCCCTCACAGCAGAGCGAGCATCTAGCCACCTTAGCAGCGGCTACCATCGGAATCGCGGCAATCGCAGTGTCAATAACTGTGCTTGAGTTTTATCGGCTTGCGGAGTCTCCGAAGATGGAGGGGCTGAAGCAGGTTGCTACGCGGCTTGCAAGAAACCCGTTAATCATTTCGATTGTGGCGGGCATCCTAGTTTCGGTTGTTGGGGTGGAGGTTCCTTCTCCGGTGTCTACTTTTTTGCATATGCTGGGGGGCACCACGTCTGCGGTGGCTGTTTTTATGTTGGGGGCTTTTCTGTATGGAAAGAAATACGTCAACCTAAAGGAGGCTTTTGGGTTGAGTCTTCTGCGAATAGTTTTCTTGCCAACCTTTGTGTTTGCAACTCTGACGCTGTTCAATCTGCCTTCCATGGAACGTTCGGTGTTGGTGCTTATGCATGGGATGCCTGTTGCCGTTTCTTTGTCGGTTCTCAGCCAACGATACAACTTCTACGAGGAAACCATAGCCTCGCTAACCCTGATTTCCTCAGTCGGCGCAATAATCTACCTGAACATATGGCTGTTTCTTTTAGGAATCTAACCGACTAGAAAAGATTTTGAAGCAACTGTTTTGTTTTCTTTCTTGGATTTTCAGAAAAAAGACTGTTTTCAACAATGTACCTCTATTTGGATACTGATAGAATCTGGTTATGTTGACCGCTTCTTTTTGTAGATTACGATGACCAGAGTTGCAGCCAGTAGAATTGTGGGGGCT
>Ga0315548_1000106_pt1 | contig 72511 bp, 66 predicted proteins | sample SalMarSW160110MG_2_FD_202540 | JGI IMG/M metagenome (GOLD analysis project Ga0315548, IMG submission 202540) | Salt marsh sediment microbial communities from the Plum Island Ecosystem LTER, Massachusetts, United States - Salt Marsh Sediment SW1601-110 ... | reverse complement strand
TTGGAGAAGTGATTCACTTAGCAAGGGATGATGCTGGCTTAAGCCTGCGCGAGCTAGCTTCTAAGGCCGGTATCGACTTTACGCGCCTTTCTAAGATTGAGCATGGGAGGCGTCCGGCACCTGAGTTGAGCAAGATACGGGCTCTAGCAGACCTTCTTCACCTGAATATGGCCGATCTATTGGTTGCTGCAGGAACCTCTCGCGAGGTTATGGAACACCTGTTGTGGTCAGAGAAGTTGAAATTGAGAGGGACTACTCATGATCCCTGTTCTTACCTGCCAGCGACTTCGCCACTTGTTAGCAAGAATACTTTTCTTGTTAAGGCAATGAAGAGAGATCGCGCGCTATGTCTGGTTACGCTGGGCAGGGAGAAGTTAGTCGTTTTTAGCTTTATAGATGATGAGGATTTCATGATCAGAATTCCACCGGAAATGGTTATGGTGTATCGAAGGAAGTGCCATGCTGTTACGGGAAGCGCTGAGAATATGTTTCCTGCTGAAGTAAAGAAAGTACGTCAGCTAGGACAAGTAGCAAACCTAGTTCTTTCCTGCAAAGGATTTGAACTTAATACACTCCACTCGCAAAGAAAGGTTATGGAGATGGGTTTACATGAAGAAGAGAGGGTTTTCGTTGCGGTTCAAGCGACCGCGATACAAACGTTACCGGTACAAAACGGAAGGGATGATACATATGAAGCGTAGAATAATTGTTTGTGTGGTGGCAGCAGCGATGGCGTTGGGAGGTTCATTCCTGACAGCGGCAGGTCCCACGGTGATCGTACAGAAGGGTGAGCAAGTAATTGAGATCAGCCTTGACTCCTATCCTCAAATGAGTGGGATCGTGGCATACCAAGGCCCAGTCTTTGATGGAGGGCAGGAAAACTGGAAGGATTCCCATGCTTATACCGGCGTAAGGATTAATGAGATTCTCGCAGAAGTAGGAGGAATGAACGAAGGGGACCGGCTTGGGGTTATTGCTACCGATGGTTACTGTAAGGAGCTCCCATATGAGGTAATTTACAAGGAAACAGTTAGCGGAAACCCGATCCTTGCCGTAGATATGGATGGGATTGGCACAGCGGAGTGGGAAGATGCCCCGGTGCTTGTTTTTCTTCCGGATGATGAGCGTTTTAGTAATACGGATATGCTGCAAGCATTTGGAGAAGATCTTGCTCATTACTACGCTGGTTACCCCTCTACGACGGGGCTCCTGGTTAAGAACGTAGGCTACCTGATTGTGAACTACGATGGTGGAATGCTTCCATCGCAAACCACAGCAAAGGCGGATACTTCCTCTTCCGCAGAAGGAATTCTTACCGTAGTTAGGGGAGAAGATGTATCTACATTAAGCATTGCTGAGCTGGAGGGACTTGACACAATCACAGCTCCAGGCACATTTGTCGACTCTATTGGAGTGGATCATGCAGCTACCTATACCGGTGTTCCTATCTCTAGCCTAATCGGAAACATTGCGTTAGGTACCACAATTAGAGTGATTGCGTCTGATGGTTACTCGATGAATTACGCTGCTGATATTTTGGCCGATCGTTCGACTGGAACATGGATTCTTGCATTCAAGGAAAACGGTGTCTATATGCCTTATGATCCAGGATACCTCCGTGTAGTCAAGGTTGGGGAGGATAACCCACGCTTTGAGGGCTCTCTTTCAGCAAGAATGGTCGAAGAAATCGATATTCTTGGGCCCTATGAAGAATACTCTCTCTTGTTGCAAGGTGCCATTGTCCGAACGTTTAGTCGTGCTGAGCTAGAGGCGGGCGTTGGCTGCCCGTGTCACACCTCTACGGTGACTGTTACAAGTAAAGGAGGGACGCATACTTATACAGGGCTTCCGCTGTGGCGACTTATCGCTTATGTCGATGATGAGAACTTTGCCTCTCCGGAACGGGGGATCTACTACGATGACACGGATTTTAACGATGATCTGAGTAAGGCTGGCTATACCATTACCTTAGCCGCTCGGGATGGCTACTCTCAGTCGGTGAGCTCAACGCTTGTTGCCCATGATGATCGATTCATCGTTGCGCTTAAGCAAGGTGGAGTTTTCCTTGACCCCCAGGAAGACGGTCATATGCGCTTTGTTTTTGATGATTCCGTATTGTTTCCCAAAGGGATACAGTTAAAGAGCGTTAAGTGGCTTGCGGAAATTAACCTAGACCTGTAGGGTTACTAATGCCAGATAGGAGTAACGCAAAGAGATCACTTCTCGATCTGCGCGAGCTTGTGCTGGTGGCTCTCCTTGCCGCAGTTGGAGGGGTGCTTTCCGCCTACATCGGTTATCTTGGCAACCTGATCAATCGTCTATTTGGCGTCCCATTTGGTGCTGGGCAGTTAATCGCCGGATTGCACGTTTTGTGGCTTCTTCTTGCTCGTATTCTTACCAGGCGCTTTGGTTCAGCCACACTTACAGGGATAACTAAAGGCATAGTTGAGCTACTTTCCGGTGGAACACACGGTATGGTAATAGTTCTTATTTCCTTTGTGGAAGGGCTTCTCGTCGATGTGGGCATGGGGGTTTCCAAACGCTTGTCGTTGCCCTTAACGATGATAATTGGCGCGGTTGCGACGGCGTCTAATGTTCTCTTGTTTCAGGCCATTTATTTCTCTGGGGTATCAATGTGGTTTATCCTCTTTATGGTGACATTATCAGCTACTTCAGGAGCCTTCTTTGGCGGGTATATGTCATGGGATATCTATAGGATGCTGGTCAGGTCGCGTGTTGTTTCAAGCTTTCGGGATCATGAGATCGGACATACTTCTTCATCGCTGAAGAAGCACCTGTTGACCCTTGGTGTGGTGCTTGCGCTACTCGTGGGCGGTGTCTACTACTACACTGCAGTCTACGATCCATTCGCTGCTCCGGATAAGGCAAGGATTGAGGGAGCACTCTTGGCGCCTTACACCTTTGATTACAGGGATTGGCACGATCAAGTTGTGACGGTTACCGCGGAACTTCGAGGAAGCTCTACCTATGTCCCTCCGCAAGAGTATACGGGAGTGCCCTTTTCTATTGTTCTCGAACAGGCAAAACCGGAGAAAGGAGCACAGCTAGTGCGGGTGATAGCAGATGATGGCTACGAGGCAAGGTTTGATGATCTTTCTTCGCTTCTTGAAGATCAGAAGATCCTTCTTTCCTTGGATAAGGGAAGATTAAGACTGATTGCCGCGGGGTACGATGGAAGCTATTGGGTAAGGCGGGTGACGCGGGTTGTCGTGCGTTAATGGGACCAGAATTACAGTAAATTCGCTTTCTGTCCGCTACGCGGATCGGAAAGAGCCGGCACTTTGCGATGTTTCCGAACAGATCGACCCTGGCGAGGTTCTTGTGGTGAGCGGTCCCTCCGGTTGTGGGAAGTCAACCTTGTGTAAGGCGCTGTGTAAGTTCATCCCTGAGATGATCCCCGCGCATGTTGGGGGCGAGATTCTAATCAATGGCCTCTCCATCCGAAACATCCGTTCACAGCAGATTGCTACGCAATTGGGGTTGGTGCAACAGGATCCAGATAGCCAAATCTGTACATTGAACGTTTGGCAGGAAGTTGCCTTTGGCCCAGAGAATCTTTGTCTGTCACGTGAAGAGGTCAGCGCACGAGTAGAGGAATGCTTATCAACTGCTGGGATTAGTCACCTTGCCAATATGGAAACAACCACTCTATCAGGAGGGGAGAAACAACGTGTGGCAATCGCCTCTATCCTGGCGATGCGTCCAAGTGTTGTCCTACTTGATGAACCAACAGCCAATCTCGATCCGCAAGGAGCGAAGGCGATATTTGAGATCATGGATGATTTGCGGAAGAAAGGGAAGTACACATTGATTGTGGTTGAACACCGACTGAGCCCTTTGTTACAGATGCACCCACGTCTTCTCCTGCTTAGCGGTGGCAAGGTTGTCGCGCGTCGTTCATCCGTTTGCCATAAGGATTTGGAAGCGCTTGGCTTGCGCGCCGATTGGGATATTAGTCTTCCGTTGCTTCCTCGGGCCAGAAGAGCGACGTTGTTTGTTGATGCTGTGTCGTTTGGCTACGAAGGGACTCCGCTCTTTGAAGACCTCTCCTTCAAGCTCTGGCCTGGTGAGATCCTGGGGATTATCGGTCCGAATGGGAGCGGTAAGACGACGCTCTTACGCCTGATAGCAGAATTGGAGAAGCCAGCAAGTGGATATATTGTGCGTGATGACGATCCCAAGGTCGGGTTTATCTTTCAGCAACCACATCAACAGATCTTTGAGAGAACTGTCCGCCGTGAGTTTGAGGTTGATGGTTCGATTGGGAGCAAGGACCTTCATTGTGTGTTGGAAGGGGCGCGCCTCGCCGGTCTTGAAAATGCTCCTCCTCTTTCGTTGAGTTTAGGGGAACAGCGTCGCTTGACCTTTGCAATTGCTCTTTCTCGGAATTCCAGTCTTCTCTTACTTGACGAGCCGTTTATCGGACAGGATGCGAAAAATGTTTCTTGGATCATTTCTCAGGTTCTTGCCGCGAGAAGACATGGGACTGCTACACTGGTTGTTTCGCACGACATTCCGCTTGTTGCTTCCTTGTGCGATCGGCTTCTCTACTTGGGAGAAAGGGCGTTCTTTGGGGAGAAAGATGAGGTTCTTTCTCAGCTGAAAGAGGCAGGAAAAAGAGCATTTACTCCTACGTACTGGGAACAGGAGCAGGCATGATTGCTAAGGTTTCTTACCACAAAGGATATGCTGGACTTCATCGAGTAACACCGATGGCGAATGTCCTTCTTTTGGTTGGGTTCCTTGTTGCTGTTCTTGTTTCACCAAGTATTCTCGTGAAGCTTGGCGTTTTTCTCCTTGTTATTGGTCTGCTGGTTATCTCTGGCGAGCGTGTAGGATCTTTTCTCTGTAAGACCAGGTTTGTGCTCTTGTTCGGAGTTGTTCTATTCATCGCGCAGGCCTTCTCTATAAGGGAGGGAACTGTTCTTCTCTCACGTGGATTTGTGGTAACCGATTGCGGGCTTCTTGCTGGAGCTCAAATGGCGTTTCGGTTCTTGGTTATTTTTTCCTCGAGCATCTTGTTTGTCCTTGTTACTGACCCGGACCGGCTCGCACACTCAATTGAGCAGATTGGCATTCCCTATCGTTATAGCTTTGTTCTTGTTCTTTCCCTCAGGTTTGTGCCGTTTTTCAGGAAGGAGTACCGCACGGTGCGCGATGCGCAACAGGTACGCGGGATTAACACATCGATACATGGCTTCGCGGGGCTACTAGGCTCGATTCGCTATACTCTTTTTCCTCTTCTTGTCTCAGGATTGATGCGAGTTGATAGCATCGCAATCTCGATGAAGGGCCGCTGTTTTGGTCTCTACGCGAAGCGTACCATTGCCTACAAGGAGCATTGGCAGCGAGCAGATTGGGCTGTTCTGTTTCTGTTTTGTCTCTTGCTTGCCACCAGCGCCCTTGCAAGGAAGTATGCGTGGCTATGATCGCGGGACTTAGGCGACCGTACCTAATTGTTTTCTTGCTTATTGTGGCGGTGATTGTCTTACCTGTGGTTGTTCGGATGGCAAGGGAAGTGCAGGACCCGGCGATCGAGATTTTCTATCCTGATGGGTCAGGAGAAGAAATCAGCCTTCTTCAGATGAAACAGATGCCTATAGTTGTGCGAAGAGGAACCTACCAGAACCAGTTTGATAATTGGCGCGATGAGGGGCTCTACGCCGGCGTTAGGTTGATAGATCTTATCCCATGTAATCTAGACTATACCTCAATTCTTTGTTCTTCCTGTGATGGTTACGCGATTGAGATTGAGCGCGGAAGGGTCGAAGATTCGGACTATCCGGTGATTCTTGCCTACGCGTTCAATGAAATAGAAGTTCCTGATTGGAAACTGGGTTTTCGTATTACTGTGTTACCCGAAGATGGCAATGTAAGCAACGAAGAATACAAGGTTTTATCTGTTGGAAGCTACTGGGTGAAGAACGTTGATAAGATCGTGCTCAAGGATAGTATGCATGTGAGTGCTCCTTAAGGTGAGAAAGATGACCGATGCGCGCCAGATTATCCACTATGCCCGCGTGAGCTCTACCCAAAGCGTGGCCAAGAAACTGGTTTTCCTGGGAATCCCTGTTGGAACGGTTATCGTTGCCGATAAACAGGAACAGGGACGAGGGCGACTTGACCGAACCTGGATTTCGCCCGTCGGTGGGTTGTACGCATCGGTTATTCTGCAAGCTGAGCCCTTGATCAGCCTGCGAGCTGGTATAGCAGTGGCTAAAGGACTGAGAGAATTAGGCATCGAAGCAAGGCTACGGTGGCCCAACGATGTCATGGTTGAAGAAAAGAAGATTGGTGGCATCCTAATTGAGGTCTCGGGGTCTCGGGCGATTGTTGGTATGGGGGTGAACCTGGTACCTGTGCCGCTTGAGAGCGCTACATGTGTAGCGCGAGAAACCTGTGTTCATATTACGCGAGATCAACTATTAGCCTTGATCTTGCAATGGATGAAGCCATCATTGTCGGGAAAAGTTGTGCAAGAGTATAGGGCTCTTTCGGCGACGATTGGGCGTACTGTCTGCGTGGAAAGCAAGCGTGGAAAGTCAATAGGAAAAGCGATAGGGATTGATGTTGCTGGACGGCTTCTCGTTGAGTCAGCGGGAGTTGTGCATGTGATTTCTTCTGGCGATTGTTCCAATCTTTCTTTTCGTGACAACAGGGCAGAGAAAACAGTTAAAAGATAGTCCAGAGTCGGGAGTCCAGAGTCGGAAGTAGCGTCGGAACCTGCCTGCCCTGTGGAGTCCTACTCCACTGGGGTGTCCGTCATTCCGGCGAACCCCGGATCGGGGTCCAGGGCAGGCGCCGGAATCCAGCATGCATCGTCATTCCGGCGCAGGCCGGAATCCAGCATGCCCCGTCATTCCGGCGGAGGCCGGAATCCAGTCAAATAATGGTTGTATACAAATCCTGCCAATCCTCTGGATGCCCCCGTATCAAGTACGGGGCAGGCTTATCAGGTCCGGCATGACAGTATGCGCCCGTCATTCCAACCTGCCTCTCAGAATGCTACGGCAAACAGATCCCCACAACACATAGACCGTTCGTAGTTAAGGATAACGTAACAAGAACACGTAGACCGTCTGGTCGGAAAACAGGGACAGGCATCTTTTCCCGCTAGCTCCGTTGAAAAGCAGCCAGTCGCTGGCAAGCAATGTCGCAGGCCCCAGTGGAATAGGATTGCACGGGGCAAGCAAGCTACTCGGGGGGTGTAGTACATCTCTAGACCAACTACTACACCCCCCAAGCTACACAAGCACAACCCGGGTCTTTTGGGTTGTTTGTTTTTCCTATTCAACTATTCAACTGGTTTTGGCTGCCCACTGCTTCTCGACTGGTGACTCCCGACTGGTTCTTGTCACTCATCACCCATCACTTGTTACAGTTCTCAAAGGAAGGGGAGGCGAGCCTGCTGCCCAAGCCCGTCTCCCCAGGGAAGAACCATCGATTGTTCTTACCGCATGACATAAAGATAGACGGAAACGAGAGACCTTTTGAGGGCAATGGTCGGAAATCCATGCACCAGTAGCGGCCTCTACTGATCTCAATGGTTAAGAAAAGGAGCGCCAGGCGTCCTGTTATTCTGGGGGAGATTGAGCAGCCCGCCAGTATTGCTGTACGGTTTGAATCAAGCGCTCAAAGTCTCTTGAGTCGACAGGTTTTGTCATGAAGCTTGCCGCTCCACTGTCATAGGCCCTCACCATGTCTTCTTCTCGTTCAGAGATGGTCAACACGATTACAGGGATACGCCGCAATCGGTCATCACATTTGATCTTGTCTAATACCTCGAAGCCACCAATCTTGGGAAGGTTTAAATCGAGGAGTATCAGATCGGGGCGGGGAGCATCGACAAAGTTCTTCTTGTGCCACAGGAAGTCGAGCGCTTCCTCTCCGTCACGAGCAAAATACAGGTCAGACTTGATATCACCCTTTCTCATCGCCCGTTTTATGATTGTTTCATCATCAGGATTATCTTCGACAACAAGAACCTTTATTCTTTTTGTCTTAAGCATTTATTTTCACCTCTCTCCTCGCGGTTGTCTTGGGGATGGTAAAGTAGAATGTAGTGCCTTTTCCAACTTCTGAGGTTACCCAGATCTTGCCTTTGTGCTCCTCTACGATCCGTTTGCAGATCGCGAGACCTGCTCCGGTTCCTTCTTGGTCTTCCTTTGGGTTGAGTTTTTCGAATATGCCAAAAATCCGTTCTTGGTACCGAGATTCTATTCCTATTCCGTTGTCTTGCACAAAGAAGGTGTTCATTCCTCTGTTCTCCGATTCTTCCAGGTAACCGATGCGTACTGTGGGCAGAGCCTTATCATTGTATTTGATTGCATTTACTATTAGATTGCTGAACAGCTCTCCTATGCGGGTCTTGCTTCCCAGTACAGTTGGCAAGTTGTCCGCAATTTGAAGGTTAACTCCTTGCAGGCGAACCTCAAGATCCTGTTTTGTTTCTTCTAGCAGTCGTTGTATGTTGACCCGTTCGAATGAGTTAGTATCCATATGAACGCTGGACAGCTTAAGAAGATCGTTGATTAATGCGCGCATGCGGGCTGAAGACTTCTTCAGCGTCTTCAAGTAGCCTACGCCTTCCTCATCGAGTTGATCCGCGTAGTCTTCTAGCACAAATCCGCTGAATGCTTCCACTGTGCGCAACGGTTCTTTCAGGTCATGGGATACAACATGAGAGAATTCTTCCAGTTTCTCATTGCTCTGCTCGAGGCGTTTTGTCTTTTCCCGCAATCCCTTTTCCAGGTGCTTAATTCTTGTAATGTCAATATAGTGATCAATGCGTCCACCAGTATAACGCTCGGTTGCAATGGGGATCGATCGATATTCAAGACTTCTCTCTTTTCGTTTTGGCCCAGGACGCACGTGGCAGGTATATGAATCGATCTTCCCACCCTTTTCGAACGCTTCTTTGACAGCTTGTTGAATATCTTCGCTGTCTTCAAACACGTTAGCGTACCGTGAAAGGGCACGTAAACCGTCAATTCCAATCAGACCATCGCGATCGACCCCGAAGAAACGTTCAATGGTTTTGTTTGCCCACACAACTTGTCTCTTACGATCAGTAATAATAATTCCTGAGTCTAGTGTATCAATTGCATCCTCAATCAAGTACCGGTAAAGAGCTTCTGTTTCCATCAACCGGCGTTCAAGCTCCACTTGCTGGCGCAGATCACATGCTTCTACCACAGCTACCCTTTGTGTTGCTCGTGTCGCTCTTATTTCCACTGGAATTACCGTGCGTTTCTGCGAGATGAAACGAACTTTCACATCACGTACTTCTCCTCTCTCAAACAGCCGTGCAAGTTCAACCTTCATTGAAGACACGTCATCTGGATGCATATACTTGGCGAATTGTAGAGACCCTTTGGGTTTGTATCCAAGGGTATCGCGTGAGATCTCATTGCGCTTCAGTATGTTTCCGTCCTTGTCTATGAAATGAATCATGTTGAGCGAGTTGTCGAAGATTTCGCTGCTATAGTCTCTATCAAGGCTTTTTGCTCGTTGCCATTTTCCACGGCGGGCTTCCCTGGCGTTGTTTACCAATCCGATTCCTCCTCCGAGCGCCAGGTTGGTTGCCAGAAATGTGAGTAGAAACCCTGGGGTTCCCTGGTTTCCCGTTAGCAAGAATGGGAGTCCAATAAGCGTAGTTGCAAGGGCAAGGATGAGCCCTCCTTTGAGCCCAAGAGAGCTAGCTCCAATTGCCAATGGGATAGCACAGGCCACAAGAATAAGGCCAAAAGGATGGTAACCCGAGAGGCGTAGAAGGATTGTGGTGAGAATCGCGATTCCATACGCGGTAACAACAATAATAGTACGCTCAACCGCGTTTGGCTTGTTTGTTAAGTGCATACCATCCTTGAGCGATGCTTTTGCTTCGTCAATAGGCACAAATGCCCATGACTACTGTAAAAGCTTGTCCATGAAAACGTAAGGACACTGGTCACTTATCGGGGAGATCTTCTTCCCAATTTAGATAAGACTCCTCACACTCCACACAAGATTTATCTCTCGCCCGTTCGTTTCACTCACTCAAGGCGCCAGGACCGCAGAGAAAGGCAAAAATACGGGTTTAAAACATAGACATGCTACCCTAAACAGAAGAAAGAGAATCGTGGATTGTGAAACGCTAAGCAAAGGGCTTCTTGGCGATCTTTGCGCCTTTGCGAGAGAATAGGTTCTTGAGTCTTTCTCTGGCTTACCTTGCCTTAACTGCGAGGAACCTTAGATAATGAGATTGGGTTTTAGAGTTGTCGAAAAGGGTTCAATCATTTTTTGCAGATAGTCTTCTCTAAGGATGTCAATCTTGCGGCTTTCGATTGCAATGATTGCTCTGCTCTCGAGCTCGCTTAACGTGCGGATGGCTGTCTTGGATGAGACGCCGGCCATCTCGGCTAGCTCGGTGCGGGATAGTTCCACTCCACTCTTTCCCAAATGCAGGATCAGCCGGGCAAGGCGCTCCTTGCTTGAGGAGTACGATCGCTCAGCCAACTTGTTCTGAAATGCCTTTACTTCCTGAGAGAACTTCTCGTACAAACGAAAAACAGTCCTTGGATGGTGTTCAAGAAAGTAAAAGAAGTCCCCACGTTCAATGAAGCCAACCACTACGGGCTCAAGTGTTTTGGCATAGGCATTATGGCTTCCCTTATCAAATAGGGTAGTTTCACCGAGGGTTTCTCCTGGCCCGACAATCTTTAGGATCTGGCTCTTTGCCCGCATGCTCCGCTTGACCAATTTGACCATGCCTTCAAAGATAAGGTAAAACCCAAAGGCAGGCGCCCCTTCTTGGAAAATGATTTCCCCGCGACCATAACTAATCTTGCGTACAGTCTCCCCAAGTTTTTGTAGGTCCTTGTCTCTGAGATCAGAGAAGATACGAAAGTCCTTAATCTCGATCATGCCTACCTCCATGCTTGATACTATTCGTCTGTCACCTTTTGCTACCCCTCTTATCACCCCAAAAAAAGGGGCAAGCGTCTTTATTGTAACACATATTACTTAGGAAACCAAGATCCCGCATTGCCTCAGTAGAAAGGCCAAGGAAGTACGACAGGGATGTTGTTGGCTATCCCATAATTGATACGAGAGATACTCCAGCAACTGTTAGTAACATCCCGATAATTGAGTATGCTGAGGGTCGTTCGTGGAGAAGGAGTATGCTGAAAATGAATGCAAACAGGGTCATTGCGCCACCGCGGACCGGCGCTAATTGGCAGGCCAGGGCTAGATTGAGGCCGGAGAGCCAGAGCATCCAGCCGAGAAAGAAACCGGTGAAACTAGTGAATAATGCTACTCGCACACCGGGCCAGGGAAAATGGAGATGGTGCTTCTTCCTTCTCAGTATGGCAACAGAGCCCCAACTCACGGCAGCAGTGCATACCAAGATCAATTGGAATGTGATTGGAGTCATACCGTGAGTAAGGCAATACTTGGCTGGAACAGTCTCTGCCAGTCCCCACAAGATTCCGGCGCCAAGGGCTGGTAGTGGTTCCCAAAATGAGTAGCTAGCAGATGTCGTTCCTCTACGGGTGACCAGGAAATACGCCCCCAAAGCCACCGAAGCGCCCGCAATGAAGGTGGTTAACTGAGCCCTTTCACCGAGAAAGAGAACGGCGGCAACAACTCCCCAGAAAGGAGCAGTGTTGGCAAGGGAAGCTGCCTTGTGCGCGGAGCTTTTCCTGATAGCAAACATATAAAGCATGGTTCCAGCAAATGAATCAGTAAGGCCACCTAAAATGGCGATTCCTATAAGACCTGGAGATGGTAAGTGGAATCCTGATGTGAGCAGGCCATAAGGCACAATGAATGGGAGCGCAAGCAAAGGACGGATAAACAGATAGGGAACTAGATCCATCCGCTTGAGGCCAATCTTGGCAATAGTTTGGGTTAAGGCCCAAGAAATAGCAGCCGCCAAGGCTAACAGAATAGCCAAACTATTCATAGGGATCTTTCCTTCTCATTTTCCAGTTTCAGCCATCAGCTCTCAGACCGTATGTAACGTCGAGGTTTATCCCCGACGTTAAGGAGAACGGAGCAAGAACACGTAGACCGTCTGGTCGGAAAACAGGGACAGGCATCTTTTCCCCCTAGCTCCGTTGAAAAGCAGCCAGTCCCTGGCAAGCAACGTCGCAGGCCCCAGTGCAATAGGAGTGCACGGGGCAAGCAAAGTACTCGGGGGGTGTAGTACATCCCAAGACCAACTACTACACCCCCCAAGCTACACAAACATAACCCTACACAAACATAACGTTGCTCTTGCAGAACGCACTGGTTCGTAGCGTCGGAACTTGTGTCCGACGTTAGACATAGACCGTTCGTAGCGTCGGGTCTTGCGCCCGTCATTCCGGCGAACCCTGGATCGGGGTCCAGGGCAGGGCCCGGGAATCGAGTCAAGTAATGGTTGTATGCAAATCCTGCCAATCCTCTGGATGCCCCCGTATCAAGTACGGGGCAGGCTTATCAGGTCCGGCATGACGGTATACATTCGTCATTCCGGCGAACCCTGGATCGGGGGTCCAGGGCAGGCGCCGGAATCCAGCGTAATGGTCCCTCTACATTGCCCATCACTGTTTTTCGACTATTGACTCCCGACTCTAGACTCTCAACTATCTTTTCAACCCAATGAACTCAACGAACTCTACGAACTCTTGTTCTCACTCAACCACATTCATTTGGCTGAAACGAGTGTTTCCAGGTACTCACGAATATCGCTTAATCCGTAGGTTGTCTTGAGCAGTTTGTTATCCTCAAGCCAAGCATCTTTTATGGTATCGTCCCTTCGGATTTCAATGTCATTGAATCGAAGACTTGCTACCATTTGTTTTGCTTCCTCCTCGATGTGTTTATCCTTTACACGAAACAAGAAACGGGGAAAACTCGTCATGATCCCACCTCCAAATAAGCAAGTATACCGATTTGATGTGAGTCCGTCAGCTCTATCTATTGACCATCGATTGGACAAGGATGAGGTCGAAGCCTAGAATTGAAGGCATGAAGACAGTTGATTTAATCAGAAAAAAGCGCGATGGGGAAAAGCTGACCCGGGTCGAAATCAGAAGCCTGATCGACGGCTTTGTTTCGAAAGAGATTCCGGATTATCAGATTTCAGCCCTATTGATGGCAATCTACTTCCGTGGAATGTGCGAAGAGGAGACAGCAAGCCTCACAGATATTATGGCTCATTCAGGAGAGATGCTTGATCTCTCCGCAATGTCCGGTTTCCCAGTGGACAAGCATTCCACCGGCGGTGTAGGAGATACGACTTCGCTTGTCTTGATTCCGCTTCTTGCCTCTGCCGGTCTGACTGTAGCCAAGCTCTCCGGTCGGTCACTTGGACATACAGGAGGGACAATTGATAAGCTGGAATCGATCCCCGGATTTCGGACTGACTTGTCTCGCAAGGAATTTCTAGCGCTTGTGGAGGATACCGGGCTTGCTCTTGCCGATCATACTGAGGACATGGTTCCCGCGGATCGACTGTTGTACGAATTGCGTGATGTTACCTCTACGATTGATTCCCTCCCGCTAATCACTGCCTCAATCATGTCGAAGAAGATTGCTGGCGGGGCCAGGGGAATTGTGATCGATGTTAAGGCCGGTATCGGAGCGTTTCTTCCAAGATTGGAAGACTCACGCCAGCTTGCCCGTGGACTCGTTTCGATTGGCACACAGCTCGGGCGCAAGATCTCAGCTATAATCACCGATATGTCGCAACCTTTGGGAAAAATGGTAGGTAACTCGCTAGAGGTGAAGGAAGCGATATGCACGCTCAAAGGGGAAGGTCCACAAGATTTGGAGGACCTGTGCTGTGAACTAGGAGCGGAACTTCTCCTTTTTTCAGGGAAGGAGACTAAGCAGGAAGAGGCGATTCAAAGACTACATGAATTGTTACATAATGGAGCTGCCCTGGACAAATTCCGAACCTTGATACGAAACCAGAACGGAGATCCGGCAGTTATCGAGGATTTCTCGTTGCTTCCTACAGCGAGCAAGCAGATTGATATCCTTGCTCCTCGCGCTGGCGTTGTCACCGAGCTTAACGCTCTTATGATCGGCCGTGCCGCGAATCTGCTCGGCGCCGGTCGATTCGTCAAAGGGGATACGGTCGACCATGCCGTGGGGATAGAACTTATAAGGAAGATTGGCGATCGGGTTGCAAAGGGAAAGCCACTTGCAGTTCTGCACGTAAACAGTGCTGCAAGCCTTGAGGAAGCCCGCGCTATGGTTAGAGAAGCCTACAAGATTGGGGAGCGGTCCGTTGTCGCGCCCGAGCTAGTCATCGAACGCATCACCGCTTAGAGAGGCTACAGAGAAAACGCCTCTGGGAGCAGATTGCTGATTGTTGTGCTCTTGTATGTTCCTTGAGAGCTTCCCATCACGATCTCAAGGTCAGGCGCGTGTTCATAAAGCACCTGCCGGCATGCTCCACATGGACGGCAGTAGGCAGCCTCGCAAACGACTGCCAGCTTGACGAAGCTATGTTTTCCCGCAGAGACTGCATTAAAGAGAGCCACTCGTTCGGCACAGATCGATAGGCTATTTACCGCGTTCTCCACATTTACTCCAGTGTACACAGTTCCATCCGAACAAAGGAGCGCTGCCCCAACTGGAAAGCGGGAATATGGACAGTGGGCGTGTTTACGCGCTTCGGTTGCCTGCTCTAGTAACGCTTTGTTGTCCATCAGAAACGAATCACTAGTCCTACGCTTCCAGCCCATTGGCCAACCTTGATTTTCCAATATCCTGGTGTTTGACTTATGGGAAGCATGAAACGCGCTTCGCCAACCAAGCGCAAGAATGGCAAACCGACCTCAACCCCTAAGGCCGCATGCGCGGCAAATGCCGACCAAGAAAGCCCATCAAGATGAAGTGCATCCAAGACGGACTGAAGGCCAGGAGTCAGATGTTCTATAGCTAGTCCAATCTGTCCTTGAATAAGGTCGACTCCCGCCCCAAAGCTTATTCCTGCAATCACTAGGTCAAGCCGTTTTATCACATCGGTGGACAGCATGAATGTAGAGAATGAAGGAACAATCTCGTATGTCGCCGTGAATCCGTCTATTTCGATCTCTCCATCAATCAAAGTAGGCACAACAAGGTTAAGGAGGTCGGCTGCCCCGAACAGAATCGTTTCATTTAGTATCCCGCCCGACAAGCGTATCCCATCGATTACAACAAGTGGTAGGCCAAACTCAATCGATCCACCCACAAGCGGAATTGGAAACGAAGCTGTGGGGAGCTCTTCTATAGCTGACAGATAGTCGGTGATACTGCTGTCAATATCACTGAGCAAATCATCTATCTCTGTTGTGGGCATTCCAAGATCAACGAACCAAGTGTGAAGTGCATCCAGTGAATTGTCGACTATCCCAGGAATTGTCTCCTCTAGCGTTTCTGTAAGATCGACCGTATAAAACGGGATCCCAAAGCTTATTCCTCCACAAGATGCACCCATTGCAACTAGTGCGATTAGCAGCATTGAGATTACGCAGCTTAGAGCCAGTGTCTTTTTTTTCATTGTCTGTCCCATCCCTCCCATTCGCGGCGTTTTAGCACCGCTCGCTTGATTTTCCCGCTCGCTGTTTTTGGGAGTTCGCTTAAGAACTCAATCTGTCGCGGGTACTTATATGGCGCGGTAACATTTTTTACGTGGTTTTGTAGTTCTGTTATTAGCCCTTCTGAGGGGGTGTATCCATTGGCAAGAATAACGAATGCTTTGACGATCTCTCCGCGTTCGCGGTGCGGGGCCGCAACCGCCGCAGCCTCAACTACAGCGGGGTGGCTGACCAAGGCATCCTCTACTTCAAATGGGCCTATTCTATAGCCGGAAGTTAGGATAACATCGTCAGCCCTTCCTTCAAAGAACAGGTATCCATCTTTATCTTGTCGCGCAAGATCGCCTGTGCGGTACCATCCACCGGCAAATGCCTCTTTATCTAGATCCGGCGCATTCCAATAGCCATCGAAAATCGCTGGGCTTTCCGGATGAAGCGCAATTTCGCCAATTTGTCCTTGTTTTACAGGGACTCCATTGGCATCGATCAATACTATCCCTGGGCCGGGAGTTGGCTTACCCATTGCCCCTGGTCTTACTTCAAGTCCAGGGTAATTGCACACGAGGCAGATACTTTCGGTCTGGCCGTAACCGTCACGAATCGTGACTCCAAAGGCTCGCTTGAAGGCCTCTATCGGTTTGACATTGAGAGGCTCGCCGGCTGATAGAGCATCCTGCAGAACGACATTGTAATCTGCCATATTGGGAAGCTGGGCAAATAGACGGTATTCAGTAGGAGTAGCGCACATCTTAGTTATCTTATATCGTTCGATTAACTGTAGATAACGTTCGGCATCAAATCGTCCATTGTACAATAATTGTGTCGCTCCGGTAGTCAGCGCAACACCCACGGAGCTCCAATACCATTTCGCCCAGCCAGGCGCAGTTGTCGCCCAGATTACGTCGTGCTCAGTTGCTCCCCACCAGTAGTGAGCCGTGACTTGATTATGGCAGTACATCCAGCGGTGCTTATGTACAACCGGTTTCGCATTTCCAGTCGTTCCCGAAGTGAAGCTTATTGTCATTGGATCATCAGCAGTGAGGTCTGCTTTCTTTCCCAGGGATGGGCTCTTTTCCACTAGGCGGGAGAGACTGCTCCACCCGTCACGCTCTTCCCCGATAATGATAAATGTTGTAAGGGGAGAGCTGGCGCCAGCTGTCTCAACCGTTTCAGCTGTAGAGGAATCAGCAACGATCATAGTTGCCCCGCTCACCTTGGCACGGTAGGCGATCTCCTTTGCCTTCAACATCTCAGAACAGGGAACAGCGATCGCGCCCGCAATAAACGTTCCCAATTGTACAGCGTGTGCCTCAGCGACACGTGGAAACATATGCAGAATTGGGTCTCTCTTTCTTACCCCCAACTTCATCAGGGCATTTCCGAATCGATGCGCGTCTCTTACTAGCTTGGCAAAGCTTACCTGACGTTTATTTCCCGCTTCGTCCTCCCAAAGTACTGCGATCTTGTCTGGGTTTTTCTTTGCATGAGCTTCTACAACATCAACGATGTTATAGTCCTCCGGAATATTCCATGAGAAGTTGCTAACTGCTCTTTTGTAATCTTCTTCGTTGTAGTGCATGCTTCTTATCACCTTAGAGATAGAATTTTGAATTACAACACGGAACCTTATAGCATATCCTGGGTATCAATAGCAAACAGGAGGAATATGAAAGCAGGCGTTGTCTTGAGTTCAAATACGGCCAAACGCTTGATCGCAAAAGGTGTAGTGGCTTGTACGACAGTAAGAAAGGCGTTGGCTGATGGAATAGTAGTTGTGACATTGGGGACAACCAATGCTTTGGTTGCTGAAGAGATTCTGGGAGAGCCAATTGATCGAGGCGCATTCGTTGCTGGCTTTATCGATGACCGATGGAATGTCAACGATCGCTTGGGTGAACTTGGCGAGATTGTCCTAAGAAAAGGGAAACGGATTGACATTGATCCCAAAGACCTGTGTAATTCGCTTGGGAATGGAGATGTTGTCATTAAAGGGGGGAACGCGCTCGATCGGCGGGGAATGGTAGGCGTGCTAATGGGTGCTTCGAATGGAGGAACAGTTGGACGGTATCTTTCTCTTGCCCTGGCGCGTGGGGTGGATATCATTATCCCGATCAGTTTGCAAAAGATGGTTTGCTCCTCTATCAGCAGTATTGTTAAGCAGCTTGGGAGTGGACGGATCGAGTTATGTATGGGGACTCCATGTGGGATGCAGCTGCTTCCTGGGCAGGTAATAACCGAGATTGATGCGCTGGAAATGCTTTTCCCTGTTGAGGTCACACAGGTTGCCGCAGGGGGTGTTGGTAAGGGTAAAGGGAGTATCTCTCTACTAATTGAGGGAGAAGGCAGGTCGGTAAGGGCGGTATTCGATCTAGTAAGCTCCCTTAGAAATGAGCGCGAGATCAAACTGAAAGGGAATAAATGATCGATTCTTATTACTCAGTTGGAGAGCCCGCATCTACCCAGATCAAACGCAAACAGTCACGGTTCATCGCTCTCGTTTATCATGTTGAGGTTGAACAGGATGTGGGGAAGATTCTCGCGCAGATCGATCGGCGATACCACGATGCCTCGCACCGTTGTTACGCCTATCGTTTGTTGGGCGAAACCGAGTCAATTGTGCGAACAAACGATGCTGGTGAGCCAGCAGGCTCAGCTGGAGGGCCGATCTTACGGCAAGTGGAGGCGGCGAATCTCCACAATGTATTAGTAGTAGTAGCGCGCTATTTTGGAGGAAAGAAGCTTGGCCTAGGTGGACTAATCCGTGCTTATGCTGGCGCTACTAAGGAAGTCTTAAGTGTGGCGCAGATAGTGGAGAAGCATTGCGAAGTAAAGGGTGAGATCTCTTTTCCTCCTGAATTAGGCTCGGCAGTGATGGCTTTGATCCACCGTTTTTCAGCAACAGTGGATCAGGTTGAGTACAATGAGCTCGGTCGTGTCTTGGTTGGTGTTCTCCCTAGTCAACTGTCAGCATTTGTGCGGGCTTTGCGTGAGACGAGTGGGGCCAAAGCAAAGTGGAAGGAGCTCCAATGATTGATGCAATTAGTGGGCGAGTGGCTCGTCTGGGCAACGACCACCTAGTCCTAGAAAACGCCGGCATAGCCTATCGCGTTTTTTCCCCGGTGCGTGCTCTTTCTTCCTATCGCAAAGGAGATGAAGTACTTGTCTATGTGCACCTACTTGTGCGTGATGATCGGATTCTCTTGTTTGGTTTTCCGTCTTTTAAGGAAAGAGAGCTATTTCGCGTACTTCTTCCAGTAGGCCAGGTTGGGCCGCGCCTGGCGTTGCAGATGCTTGGGACCTTCTCTCCGGAGAGGCTTGTGCAAGTAGTACAAGACGGAGATATAGAGCAATTGATGGGAATTAAGGGAGTTGGTCGTAAAACAGCACAACGGATTCTGGTAGAGCTAGGTGACAAGATTGGAGACAAACTTGACATTACTCCTGTTGTGCTCCCTTTGTCAGACAAGGAGGAGGTAGCCTTGCGCGCTCTTACTTCAAGAACGCTTGGCTTCTCGGTAGGCGAGGCACGTCACGCGCTTGCAAGATTGCGCGGCGAAGACCTGCCCGTGGAGGGATTGGTGCGCCGCGCATTAGAGATTATCGGCTCCTAACGATGCGGATACTGGGAATAGATTACGGACACCGACGTCTTGGTATAGCCGTAAGTGATGATGAGAAAATCCTGGCAAGTCCGCTCCCCGTCTATTCTCGCTGCAACTTAGATGTGGATCTTGCTTTTCTGCTTGGCATTGTTAAGGAGAACGAAGTTGAGAGAGTTGTTGTTGGCCTACCGCGCAACATGAACGGTTCCATCGGCAAGATGGCCAAGGAAGCACTGTCTTTTGCCTGGAAGTTGCGAAAGAAGATCGACATTCCAATAAGTACCTTTGACGAGCGGATGACGAGCGTTGAAGCAGAGCGGGTGCTTGTGGAGATGAATCTTCCACGCAAGCGCCGTAAGGGCCTGCGTGATAGTATGGCTGCAGTGCTTATCTTACAGGGCTATCTTGACCGTCTAGGAACCAAGAAAGATCAAGAAAGCCAAAAACGGTGATGAGTCGAACAACAGTGGCGAGTAACGTAGAGCTACTAATACGCTGGATTCCGGCGCCTGCCCTGGACCCTGATCCAGGGTCTGCCGGAATGACGGGACCGAGAACCGGTAATGGCTGACAAGAACCAGTCCAAGGTCCAATGTCCAAAGTCGAAAGACAGTAACCAGTGATGCGTAATGAGTAAGATAGAACCAGTCCAAGGTCAAAGGCGCAAAGCCCAGAAGCTAAGGTCCAAAGTCCAACGTCCAACGCCTGAAAGCAGGCGAAGACAGGAGAGATTATAGCAATTAAGCGGTTTGAAGATATCGAGGCCTAAAATAGTCAACAGTCGCCAGTCATGAGTCTGGAGTCAAAGAACGATGAGCAACATAGAAAGATTCGAGAATATAGAGGCGTGGAAGGCAGCGAGCGATCTGGCCCGGGATATATGAGGCTACTCATTTGGAGCGCTTTGTCCGCTTCTTGAGGTATGCGTTAAGGTCAGGGACAGAAGTTCAATCACACCTATACGTTGCTGTTGACCAAAAGTATATATCAGAAGAGAACTTCGACGATCTATACATGCAAGCAACAGAGGTCAAGAAGCTAATCAGTGGTTTCATCAGGTATTTAAGAAGTTGACTTTGGACGCTGGACTTTGGACGCTGGACTCTAGAAACTAGACCGACACATTGAAGGTTTCCTCTGCGCCTACCGTCCTACCTGTCGCGCACCATTAGGGAGGGAGGATTATGCGTTGTTCCAGGTTACAAGATGTGGTATTCTTGCTGGGTTGAGATGAATAACTACTTTGGCGAGGAAGGATGGATGAGAAAAATTGAGGTTGTCGTGATTGGTGTTGTTCACTCTCCATATAGAGCGGCAAAAGAGATCCCGATTCAGGGGCGCTTCAAGGATGAAGCCGAGGCATGGGTAGAGCTTGGGGCGAAATACAAAGCAGGGCTGAAGGACCTTGATGGCTTTAGTCACGCGATTCTCATCTACCATTTCCACCTATCAAATCGAGAAACACTTCTTGGCCAACCATACCTGGAAAAGGAAAAACATGGAATCTTTGCGATCCGGAGCCCTCACCGACCTAATCATCTTGGCTTATCCGTTGTAAGGATCAAAAGGATTGTGAATGGCACGCTTCACTTTACGGAGGTTGACTTGCTTGATGGCACGCCCATTCTTGATATCAAGCCTTACGTAAAGTATTTTGATAATCGAGATAACGTTAAGTCAGGGTGGCTGGAGAAGCATTTCATGGATGGGAGGATTCCCGACAATACGATTCTCAGATAGGGGATCTGGAATGAAATCCGTTGATAACTGGCCTCTTGGCAGAGCCGGGATCGAAGCTGGCATAGACCTATGAAACCGGCTCTGTGCTGTGCAGAGTGTGTATCGCCAGGTGCATTATGATCGAACACTCAAGATCTGGAGTGACGTTAAGGTGGCTTAGAGAAAGACTCACGAGCTTAGCCTCTCGCAAAGACGCAAAGAGCGCCAAGGAAAGCACGAACAGGGTGAAAACAAAGGTACTAAGGTGCGGAGGCAATTGCGGATTGCGAATCGCGAAATGCGGAGTGGGAAGACCGATGGACAAACAAAGAAGAGGCAAAACAAGAAGGCGAGTTAAATAATTGATTGAGAGTGAAAACAAAGCCACTAAGTATGTGTCCTTGGCGAGCTTAGCGTCTTGAGTGAGTGAAACGAACGGGCGAGAGAAAAGGCTTAGCCTCCGCACCTTGGTACCTCTGCGCCCCTGCTCCTCCTCTCTTCCGAAATCTACTGTCTCTACGCTCTTCTTTGTTAGCCTTGCTCTTAGTAATCGCTTTCGAGGTAACCTTCGACGAATCGCGTGAGATCGCCATCAAGCACTGCGTCTACATTTCCCGTTTCTATGTTTGTGCGGTGGTCTTTTACCATCTGGTAGGGATGAAGAACATACGACCGAATTTGGCTTCCCCACTCAATTTCCTTTAGGGTTCCCTGTAGTTCCTCTAGTTTTTTTGTCTCCTGTTGACGGAGGAGTTCAGCTAAGCGCGAGCGAAGGACTCGCATTGCTGTCTCCTTGTTTTGATGCTGGCTTCGTTCGTTCTGACAGGAAACAACGATCCTTGTTGGGAGGTGAGTGATTCGCACAGCAGAGTCAGTGACATTGACGTGCTGTCCTCCAGCGCCGGAGGAATGGTAGGTGTCGATACGTAAATCCTTGGGGTCAATCTCTAGTTCCTGCTCTTTAGTAATGGGAACAACACTTATTGCAGCAAATGAGGTGTGGCGGCGATGCGCAGCATCAAATGGGGAGATCCGGACCAGTCGATGTACTCCTTTTTCTCCTTTGAGATGTCCATAGGCATAACGGCCCTTAATCTCCAAAGTAGCACTCCGAATACCTGCTTCCTCTCCAGGAGTTACATTGAGGAGCGTTGCTTTGAATCTTACACGCTCGCACCACCGCCCGTACATGCGCAGAAGCATCTGGGCCCAGTCTTGGGAATCAGTCCCGCCAGCACCAGAGTTTACCGAAAGGTAGCAGTCGGCAAGATCATAGGGATTGGAGAGGCACAACTCAATGCGGAATGTTTTGATCGCATGCTCCAAGGAAGATCCTTGCTGCTCAAGGAGCCCCATCTCTGTCTCGTCTTCCATTTCTAAGGCCATCTGATAGAGAACCTCTAACTCGCTCATCTCTTCCGTTAAGGCGCGGTAACGGGAGAGGAGGGAGCGGCTTCTTTCCAGGCAACGACTTGCCTGTAGAGCATGTTCTCGATTTTCCCAGAAGCCGGGCGAGGCCATCTCTCTCTCCAAATCTCCAATGTGTGTTTCGATGCCGACCGGGTCAAAGATGATCACCGATCCTTGCGAGAACACTGCATAGGTTTGCCAACTTCTCTTCGTCCATCTCTCCCCCTATTACTTCGTATTCTTGATGTGTTATTGAATGTAGCGTAGATCCCTTCTAGTTGCAAGCAGATGGGGATTCGCAGAAGAAGCCACTGGCTGTTTGCGATTGGGGCCCGGGCATAGCGCGCTCAAATGCCGTAGTTGATCGGTGTCTCGCAATTGATTACATTGTGTCTACAGAGGAGGGGGATATGTCAGGGAAGTTGTTTATCGTTTCCCTTCCAATTGGGAACCTAGAGGATATCACCTTGCGCGCGATAAAGACACTGCGCATGGTAGACTTCATTAGCGCTGAAGATACGCGTGACACACGCCGGGTTCTCGATCGTTATCGGATTAACACCCCATTTACAAAGAGCTGCTATCAAGGGGTAGAGGAAGACCGGGTCCGGCCACTTCTCGCTTTATTGATGAGTGGGAAGGATATTGCTTTGGTAAGTGACGCGGGCACCCCTCTTATCAGCGATCCTGGCTATCGATTGGTGCGTGCCGCGATTGCGGCGGGTATCGAGATCGTCGCAATCCCTGGTGCAAGCGCTGTAATTGCAGCATTGGTTTCGTCGGGCCTTCCTAGCGATCGATTCGTATTTGATGGGACTCTACCACGTAAGGAAGGAAAGAGGAATGCGTATTTGCAAAGGATCTATAGGGAAGAGAGAACAGTCATCTTGTATGAATCTCCCCATCGTTTGGTAGCCACACTAAGAGCAATGGCTGCTATTCTGCCTGAAAGAAGAATTGTCCTTGCCCGTGAGTTGACTAAGATGCACGAGGAAATTCTGCGAGGAAAAGCAAATGAGATTCTTTCAATACTGGAGGCAAGGGATGGGAAGGTTAAAGGCGAGTGTGTGCTGTTGATCGAGGGGAGTAAGGGGACAGTGAAGCGAGAGCAGAAAGAAGCAGAAGAAATAGCTTGCTTGTTAAGGGAAGAGGCAATACCAAGCAACCTAGCAATGCAGATTCTCGCTCGTTGCTCTGGGTGTTCACGCAACGAAGCGTATCGACTCCTTCACTTGCATTAGGTGTATTTGTCGGCAACGGAAGAAGCGGCATAAGCTTGGGGTTTTATCCTTACAGCGAGTCCGCTTCCAATAATCATTCCCACTACCTCATCGATCATTTCCTTGGTCCGACCCTTTTCTCCAATGTCAACATGGATCTCCAGGTTGAATTGAAGGAGGGAAAATGAGGTAAGGGCTTCAAGAACGCGCTGTGCGAGTTCGAATGACATCCACGCTTCACGCCAGATTTTTTGCCTGAGGGATGGGACTCGTTTTTCACGCGTCCGAGTCCAGAAGTACCGAGCTCCTTTGCCCATTTTGTGAATAACAATCGCGCTGACAAAATCGACGTCTTCTGGCCCAGAGGAAGAGTCGGTGCCAATAAGGATCTCGTAGTGTGCCTCCGGATCTTTCTCCATCTCGGTTGTAACAGAGGTTACTACCTCGTTAAACGTTAGTTGACCAACAGTTGGGTTGTGGAATAGTCCGCTCATTGTCTGGTGCTTATCTTATGGCCTATGGCAGTGTAGTTCAAGCAAGCGGAAGACGGATGACAAAGATTGCCCCGCCGCGCGGGTCATTCTCTGCCCAAATCCGACCTCTATGTGCTTCTACTAGTTGTTTACTGATGGCTAAGCCAAGGCCAGTGCCTCCTTGTCTGCGACTGCGTGCCCGGTCTCCCCGGTAGAAGCGTTCGAACAGATGAGGAATCTCTTCGGGAGAGATTCCCGGTCCGCTATCAGCGACTCGCACCTCCACTTCTTGGTCCTTTCGTAATACCTGAATATGAATCTTACCCTGCCGAGGGGTGTATCGCAACGCGTTGGTTAGCAGATTAACCAGAACCTGTCGGAACCGTTTCAGATCAACCGGTACTTGTGGAATTGTAGAATTGGCCTCGACGTGAATCCGTGGTCCTTGGTCAAGTGACGCGCTCATGGTCTCCACCAGTTGCCCGATCGAGGAGACTATGTCTGTCGGCTCTATGTTAAGCTGCAGTTCCTTGGCTTCGGCCAGTGAAATGTCACGCAAGTCGTCGATCAGTCGGCCAAGGTGAAGCGTTTCTTCGTAGATTGGCGCAATAGTATCAGTTGTTGGCTGATAGATCTCATCGAGGATTGCTTCCAGGTTTCCTTGGATGATCGTCACTGGTGTACGCAGCTCGTGGGCGATGTCCGCGGTCATGCCCTGCCGAATTTCTTCAGAGCAGCGTAGATTCTTGACCATTCGATTGAAGGATTCTCCAAGTTGACCAAACTCGTCCCTCGCTTTCAGCTTCACCTGTTGAGTAAGGTCGCCTCGAGCAATTTGTTCAGTAGCGCGGGTTAGGATGCGTAAAGGAGAAAGCACTTGTGAGATGAGAAAGACTGAAAGAAGTAACGCCAATCCGAACGCGATTGCTCCCCCCAACAAGGCTGAGCGTTTAGCAGAGGCCAAGAACTCTTCTTCGGCTGGGGCAAGGGCTGTTCCTACGTTATTGAGCAACAGTGTTCCCACTTGTTCGTTGTTCGCTTCAATAGAAATTCCTTCCCTCATCTGTTTAGGAGAAAGGGTTGTTCCTACCTGATCCTGCTCCGTGGATATGAATACCCTTCCTTGTTCATTGGCAAGGGAGAAAGAACCCGGGATAAGAAAGGTTTGGCGCAGGATCAGTTTGCCGCCGATCAAGACCGTCTGTTGGGAGGACAAGAGCCGATTTACTCCAATCCAATTTCCTGTACGTGTCCGGTACTCGCCAAGTAGACTACACACCTGTTGAGCTATTTGTTGCTTGTTCTGTTCGCGGAACGTGGCAAATTTATTGGTGATTGCTGTCGCGGTAAAGAAGTAAACAAGGGCAACAGAGACAAGAATAGCAATCGCAAATGACAGGCCGAGTTTGACAGCAAAAGGGAATCGCTGTTTCATCTACGGCTCCTTGGCAAAGCGATAACCCACTCCATGCACAGTTAAGATATACTGTGGGGGTTTTGCGTCCAGTTCGATCTTGCGCCGCAAGTTCTTAACATGTGTATCAATTGTGCGAGCGAATGAATCATAGGTGTAGCCTTGCACTTCATGCAGCAATTGCAAGCGTGTAAATACCTGTCCAGCATGTTGAGCAAGAAAGGTGAGCAAATCAAACTCAGTTGAAGTGAGCCCTATTTCGTTTCCTCTGATCCTTACCTCGCGGGTTTTGAGACTGATTTTGAGGTCACCTGTGATTATGTGTTCCGCCTCGCTTCCCATTCCTTCGATCCGTCTGAGGACCGCTCGAACGCGGGCGACAAGCTCGCGGGGACTGAATGGTTTCACAACGTAGTCATCCGCTCCGAGCTCCAGGCCTACGATCCGATCCGATTCAGCCGCCTTGGCAGTGAGCATAATGATTGGTGTGTTTGATTTCTTGCGGATCTGTTTCGTTACATCAATTCCGCTTAGCTTGGGGAGCATCAGGTCAAGCACGATCAGGTCTGGTTGCTTGTCCTCCCATGCACGCAGGGCTTGCTCGCCGTTATAGGCAGCATAGGTCTTGAATCCTTCATTGTTCAGGTAAGCCCGCACAGTTCTTACAATTTCCTCTTCATCATCGACAATCAAGATTCGTTTCATGGCATTTCCTATTATAGCGATATTTGTAGGAGTGGAAACCGGTGATAACCATGCTTAATCTAGCAGTTCCTTTTCTAGTGTAGTCTTGGCTTATGGAAATTGGATGAGTAGGAAGTGAAGATTCTATGGAGTATTTGAGAAGATACCCCTTGTCTTATTGGTTCTTTGCTACTATTCTTTGGGACTAAGAGAACTAAGCAAGATTGAGCGAGGTCGAGCCATGAAGTCCATATTGATTGTGTCCACAGAGAATTGGACAGGGAAGAGCATGCTTGCCATGGGCATTGGATTGACTCTTAAAGAGAGAGGGATTCCCTTTTCGTATATGAAGCCAATAAGCTCCAATGTCTCGTATGTTACGGGCAAGCCAATCGATCAGGACATAGAAGCGATTCACTCGGTTCTTGGGCTAAAGGATGATATAGGAGATACTGCCCCAGTGGCCTTAGAAGGCCCCTTCTTGTTGGAGGCAATCGAATCAGGAGATCGTGGTTTTCGTAAACGTATTATGGATTCTTTCAATCGAGTTACGCAAGGGTGTGAAATTGCCTTGATAGAGGGACGGCGTTTTCTTGGGCTTGGCGTTGGGGCAGGGCTTAGTGATTTTGATCTGGCCGAGATGCTTGATGCTGATATTCTCATGTTCACACGTTATGATGGTGAAGAGGCGGTCGATAGAATCCTGTGTGCTCTTCGCTTCTTTGATCCAGGTCAGCGCTTGTTAGGAGTTGTGCTAAACGAAGTATCCATGGGTTCCGAGTTTGCTCTGGTCAATGATGTTTTTGTTCCTTTTCTTTCTGATCGTGGGGCCGAGGTTCTGGGAATTGTCCCTTACGATCATCGTTTACACTATACAAGTGTGGCAGAGATTGTAGAGAGGCTTGGTGGACGGCTGGTGAGCGATGCTCCATTACATAGACCGGTGGGGCATTTCTTGATTGGCGCGATGTCGCCAGAGTTAGCGTTGCGTGGATTTCGTCGTACACCTGACTTTGCCGTGATTACGGGAGGGGACAGAGTAGATATTCAGCTTGCTGCACTGGAGGCTCCCGGCCTGCGTTGTTTGGTCCTGGCCGGAAACATTCGTCCCACCAAGACAGTGGTAGAGAAAGCAGAAGAAAAGCGGGTCCCAGTTGTGGTAGTTGGGCAGGACACTATGCCTGCTGCCGAATTATGCGAACAACTAGTTGGCCATTCCCGCATTTGTTGCGGCAATCGCTTAGAAATTGCTCTGGAATTGATTCGTACAAATATTGACATCGAACGTGTAATTGAAAAAGCGGTAGATCGCTGATTTAATATTGGAGTATGTCGAAGGATTAAGGGTACTTGTATAAGAGGAGAAAGGATGATGAGTCACAGCGTTACACTTTATACTGCAGAAACTTGTTCTTGGTGTGAAGCAGTGAAGGAATACCTACGAGCACGGGAAATCGACTTTGAAGACATAGATGTCTCTGCTGATCCCGCGCTAGCTGAAGAAATGGTGCAGAAAACTGGGCAGATGGGTGTTCCAGTACTTGATATCGATGGCAACATGGTGATTGGTTTCAATAAACCCGAGATCGATCAGCTTTTAGATTTGATCTAGCATGAACGATCTGGCTTGATGTGAACAAGTTTCCGTTGCTGCCAGGCCTGTGTTACTGCGCAAGGCGCGGGTTCTTCTCTGGGTGTTTACTTTGACACGGCAGCATCAGCGTTAACTAGCCCATGCCCGAAGTAGTTATCATGACCTGCTGTTCCTAAATCAGTTGCGCTTTCTTCCAGCAAGGCTACTGCTTGGGCTCCGGTCATATGTTGATTTGCTGAAAGGATTAACGCCAATGTGCCGGAAACAAACGGAGCGGCAAACGAAGTGCCAGATCTTGTAGCTAGAAACCCCCCAGGGATGAGTGATGTGATTATCTCTCCGGGGCCGGTAAGCACAATCTCACTTCCATAGTTGCTAAACTCAGCTAGCTGGTCGCTGTGATTGATTGCGGAAACCGCTATCACAAAATCGTACTTTGCCGGATAACTGACCTCTGGCAAGCCTTCGTTTCCCGCAATCGCGACAACGATCACTCCTTTCTCGGTTGCGCGCCGGATGGCTTGCTCAAGAACAGCGCGAGGTCTTCCGCTTGAGTAAACGCTCAAATTGATAATCGAAGCCCCATTATCAACGGCATAGTTGACTGCCTCTGCAAAGATCTTCCAATCTTGTTCATAGAATAAGTTCTCTGAATCAAGGAAGCGGATATCCATGATCTTTGCCCCTGGCGCGACTCCTACGATCGCATTCTTGCCTGGCCGGGCGGCAATGATCGAAGCGACGAAGGTGCCATGCCAGTGAAGCCTGGTGCCCGTAAAGGGGCTATTGTCATCATCACGGAAATCCCACCCATGTATGTCATCGATATAACCATTGCCGTCGTCATCGATACCATTGTCTGGGATCTCATCCTTATTGACCCACATGCTTTGTGCGAGCTCTGGAACAGTATAGTCTACTCCTGAGTCTATTAGTGCAACAACGACCTCTTCAGACCCATGTGTAGTTTGCCAGGCTTGAGGTGCGCCAATTCTTGGAATACCCCAGTTGACAGGCTGTTGAGAAACCGTGTACAGGCCCTCTCCTTCAAGGTGTCGAGGTGGCTCTAAGGGTAGACTAATGGGCACAATACGAAATGCCAACGAATTGGGAATCAAGGTATCGAGGCTGGCATCCAGGGTAACCTGTAGCAGGTAGATACCTGGTTCTTGGAACTCCCATCGACTAGCTGCTTTCACAAGACAGCTATCTCCTAAGATCACGGAAAATGGTTCAACGGCGAATTGCTGTACTAGGTTGCCGAATTGATTGGTCAGGACAACTTTTCCATACACATTTAGCAGTTTCTTGCCGCTGTCGTTTTGGAACTTGAAGGATACTTGAAACGGCGCTAAGCCTACAATCTCGATTTCGCTTACCGCGGCCCCCAGACTAGTGGCAGTTTCTGCTATCCCTGGCACGGTAAGCAGATAACCTGCAACAAGCAATAGAACAACTGAAGAGATTGATCTTTGCATCCGGTTGCCAGCGCAACTTATCCCCATTGTTAGCCTTGATCGCTGTCCAGTGGGAGCTGTGCCTGACGCAATGCATCTTCTGTCTGGGGTGTATTCTGCTCGCTCCAACCCACAGCCTTGACAAGTATAGTGAAGGGGAGATCAAGCGATAGACTAAGATCAGGGATCTGCCCTTTTAGACGATCTCGTGCTACCTGCGCCCCTGCTTGTGGTGTTTCAGGGAGCAATGCCGCGAAGCGATTATCGCTTACACGGAATATCGGATCGACCGCCCGCAACTTGCCGGTCAAGAAGTTTGCTGTCGCGATAAGGATTCTTTCCTTGTCTTCCTGCTCCAGATGCTCAGTTTCCTTGACCTCGACCAAAAGGAGAGATGTAGGATGCTCATAGCGTTTCCCCTTACTGAGTTCCTGTTCCATTACGTGCTGAAAGTGGGAAAGATTATAAGCTCCTGTCAGTCCATCTAGAACGACCATTTCGCTTAGCGTTTGCTCGCGAGACTGAATAACCTTGATCATCAGGTTGAATACGCCTATAAATCTGGCTATCTCATCATGAATCCGGATGCCGGCCTTTCTAGCAGGGCCAGGAGATACCTCTACATCGTAGTTTCTCTCTGAGATGCTTCGAGCTGCGTTTGCGAGACGGAAAATTGGTCGAGTAATGACTAGCTGAAGGACAGGATACAAAAGGCTTCCCAACAGGACAAAACCAACGAGGAATGCAAGCCCCAACTGCCATGATAGTCTAGTGAGGTACTGCTGCCGCTCTTTAAGGGACATGTCAACAGAGACAACACCCACAAGGTCCGCCCCTGTGAATAATGGGTAGTTAGCTCGCAGATATTCTTCCTTAGCAGCACGCACTTGTGATACTTGTACCTCACGGATCGCTGAGAGTTGATACTGGTCATCTTCTGAAAGGAGGCGGCCAATAGTGGAAGGATCGGTGCTGGCGACAATTCGAAGACCTCTCCCAGTCATTCCGATGACCGTAATCCCAACTATGGAGTCGTAGCGCTTCAAGAGCGTATTGATATCCGCGTTTATCTCGTCTGAATAATACAAGATGTATTCCTTCTGTTGGATCGACTTGGAAACCACCGCGGCAACACTACGTGCTCGCTGTTCATATATTCCTGTGATAGTTGAGTGCAAAGCAGTAAAAGCGAACCACGAGACAAGGCCAGTCGCCAGAAGGCCGGCAAGGAGAATCGGAATAAGGATCTTCATCCGCAGGGAGGATCGGTAGTAAATACTTGATGTACTGGCAGTGATCCACTGCCGCATTCTTCCCCATAGACGTCCTAGAGGCACCATTATCCAGTCCCGCACACACCTGGCTCTGTTCGATCCCATTCTCATCTCTCCTCCTATTGTTCGATGAGCCCTTCTTGTAACATGAATTCCCTGGCCACTTCTCTGGGGTTGCGGTACAGCAGCCTTATCCTGGTTGCCAAGGAGTGTACAACCTCTGTCGTAAGGAGCGCTCTTAGCTCTTTTTCAATTGCCGCAAGTTCTGGATAGCACTTGAGCAGGTCTTCCCGCAATACGAAAACTGTTTGAGAAATCTCAAAGAAATTCTTGTCGTCTCTTAGAAGTTCAAACCCCATCAGGGAGAGAGTTTCTTCAATTTCACTTACGATTCCTACATTTGTTGTGGCTAGTTTGACAACGGCCTCTGTCTCCTCGATTTTGTCTGTCCAAATCACATTCTCCTTCGGGATTGTCATATCGTACGCGGATGCAAAAGCATGGAACTCGTCTTCTGAGATTGTTCTTGGCACCGCAAAAGTTATGGCGCTGGTGTCTTGTGCGATAAGGTGCGTTAGCTCGGAAGTGGTTTTCTCAGTGAAGCCAGTAGTAAGTTCTGGCGAGATAGTCACCGATAGCCTGTCCTCTACTGCAAGTGGAGGAAAGACCCTTGCTTCTGTGTTCGGTATGCCCCATGCGTCAACTAGCCTGGGGTCTTGACAGATCAGTTCAACATCTCCCGAAAGAAAGGCTTCCATAAGTTTCTCTGCATCTGTTAAGCCAACAAGATCTATGACCCTGAACCCAGCTTCTTCGAGAACAAGCTGTAGTAGTCGCCCGATGATTACTTGATCAAGAGAGTGTTCTGTTCCCACCGCAATAATCCCTTTCCAAGACGATTTGGGCAGTATGACTTTGCCTGATACGCGAGCCTGTTCTTCCGTTGTTTTCAAGGGAAGCCCTTTCCAATAGTTGCCTCCGGCAAAGATCGTCTCCTCTGTCTGGTTCCGGATGTCATAAGACTTGTTCTGGGCAAAGGTATTGTTTGTGAGAATGAGGTGGAAATCTTCCTCTCCCGGAAGCAGGTCCAAGCCCATCTCAGATAGTATGGTATCTGCATTATCTAGCTTGTCTGTGATATCTACTCCCGTTACGTTGCGCGCGATGAAGTTGGCCTCAACCTGTGTTCTGGAGCCAGGTCGAAATAACATTACTCCGGTATTATTATCCGATACAGAGTTCTCCGCGATTGTGTTTCTAGAGGAACAGGCGATCAAGACTCCGGCATCGTTCTTCTCGATTATGTTAGCTTGAAGGAAATTCTGATGAGCCTCATTGAGGAAGGAGATGCCGTTTCCCGAGCTATTTGTCACTGTGTTTCGCAACAATTGGTTACCACGTGACTCAATTAGCGCTACACCGAATGAGTTCTCCGCGATTGTGTTGTCCAGAAACAGATTGTCTTCTCCTTGAATCAGTGTGATTCCAGCTAGCGAGCTATCTTGTACTACATTTCGCAGGATTCGATTCTTGTGCGCGGCAAACGCTTGAATGCCTATCATGTTGTTCTTGAGCGTGTTTCCAAGTAGGAGGTTGCTCTTAGCGTTTCTGAGGTCTACCCCCGCAACATCGCACCTAGTGACGTTGTTGTGTGCGAGAGTGTTTTCGTCGCTGTCAACAAGTGAAGTTCCACACCGCTGAGCGGCGATGATATCATTGCGTGAGAGCACGTTCTGATTAGATTCGTGAAGAGCGATCCCATGCATCGAGCTGTAGGATAGTTGATTGTCAGTAATTGTATTACCGCTTGCAGAGTAGAGTAGGATGCCATTCGTGCTGCGATCAGATGTGTTCCCGGCAAGCGTATTCTCTCCTGAATCCAGGATCTTTATTCCGCCTGTAGCGCAGTCCTGAAGCCTGCAAGAGAGAATCTGGTTTTTCTCTGAGCCTCCTTCTAGAGAGATTCCAATATCAGCTTCTGTTACGGTTACTTCCTCAATGCGGTTTGACCAGGCGCCAATGAGCTTGATTCCGGCATCGCCAAGTTTGCTAATTTGGATCTGTTGCAGGGTATTACGACTGCAAGATGTCATCTGGATTCCAACCTCACCGCCACTCAAAGTAAGCCGCCTGAAGTCGCTCGAATGGCAGCCGATGAGCTCTATGCCCAAATGCGCACCTTCAATAACAGTGTTTTCCAGTAAGCAGTTGACAGCATTTTCCACTCGTACTCCGATGCCGGAAACACGAATGACCAAACCGCGCAGTGTTACACCTTTCGATCGAACGGTAATTGCCGGTTCTGTGCCCTCGCATTCCAGAACAGCTTTTCCATTCGCCGAAACAATGCTTACATCAGGGGTCTGGATGAGGAGCGGGCCGTGAAATGGACCTTCTCTTGCCTTGACAATGATTGTCGTTCCAGGTTGCGCATGCTCGATCGCCGACTGTATTGTGGGGAAATCGCGAGGAACTACAATAGCTCCAGCTGGCACGCGCTCTGCAATGACGAAGAAATAGGTAAACAGGGATATTATCAACAGGACAATAACCCCACCTCCGAGAAGTGTACCTCGCGTAAAGCAGCAGCCCTTTTTCATTGTCTGTGCAACATACTCCCACAACGGAGAGAATAAATCAATCAGCAGTCAGGAAAGGAAGCTATTAGTTAAGGATAAGAACACGTAGACCGTTTGTAGCGTCGGAACCTGCCTGCCCTGTGGAGTCCTACTCCACTGGGGTGTCCGTCATTCCGGCGAACCCTGGATCGGGGTCCAGGGCAGGCGCCGGAATCCAGTCAAATAATGGTTGTATGCAAATCCTGCCAATCCTCTGGATGCCCCCGTATCAAGTACGGGGCAGGCTTATCAAGTCCGGCATGACAGTATGCGCCCGTCATGCCAACCTGCCTCTCAGAATGCTACGGCAGACAGATCCCCACAATACGTAGATCGTTCGTAGCGTCGGGTCTTGCGCCCGACGTTAAAGAGAACGTAACAAGAACACGTAGACCGTCTGGTCGGAAAACAAGGACAGGCATCTTTTCCCGCTAGCTCCGTTGAAAAGCAGCCAGTCCCTGACGGGAAAACAGGGACAGGCATCTTTTTCTCTTGGGCTTGTTAAGAACCAGCCAGTCCCTGACGAGCGATGTCGCACCTAGAACATAGCACCTAGAACTTAGAACCTGTCTTTCTGACTCCCGACTCTGCACTGTCTTTTTACGTATCACTCATTACAGTTCTCAGTCGTCTGTTTGAAAATCGCAGAGCGAGCCTAGTGGGCAACCCGCGCATACAGGTATTGGGCAACAGTGCTCCTTTCCATGGCGAACCAATAGGGCGTGGTACTCGTTGTACAGCGAAGTTCCCTGTTCCAGATTGTTCATGAACAGGGAGCGTAGTTTCGTATATTTCTCCTTTTCATGAGCCAGCCCTAGACGAAAGAAGATCCTTCTTGTGTAAGCATCAATAACAAAGCTTGGTTTGCCCGCGGCATACAGAATGATAGAATCAGCGGTCTCTTCTCCAACACCTTTTATCGACAGGAGCTCTGCTCGTAGCTCTGGCACGGGAAGGCAAAATAGGCGCGAGAGCTCTCCATGATAGCGTTGTTTAAGGAAATGCAATAGATTCTTTAGCTTCTTGGCCTTCTCGTTGTAATAGATGGTGGAGTGGATCAGGGAAGCGATTTGTTCCACGGCAGCCCTGTCAAGTTCATGGAGATCGATCAATCCAGCCTCTTTTAGGGAAGTTATTGCCTTCTCTACATTTGACCATGCTACGCTCTGAGTAAGAATAGCTCCAACTACTATTTCGAAGGGAGTTTCTGCTGGCCACCATCCTTGCGGGCCATACCTATCAAGGAGAAGCTCGTAAATTGAGTACAGCTTTTTCTGCACGTTACTACTTATGTAGGAACTGCAATAGTGCTTCGAGAATTGCATCCGCTATCTTGCTTTGATAAGAAAGGTTACGGAGGAGTCTGGCCTCCTCTTGATTGGTAAGAAAGCCTGCTTCAACCAAGGCTGCTGGCATCTGTGCTCGGCGGATGAATAAAGGGGCGAATTTCACGCCACGATCTCTAGCCCCAGTTTTGGCGACCATCTTCTTCTGTAACATTTCTGCGAGCTCGTAACTTGGACTCTCTATCCCGTTTGTTTCGTGAATCAATGTTTCTATGCCAGAGATACTTGGGGATGTATAGGCATTGGCATGGATACTAATATATAGGTCAGCAGCGATTTTGTTTGCGGCAAGTGCACGATCACATGGATCAACGTATTCATCTTGTTGCCGACTTAGAATGACCCGCAATTCGGGGTACTCAAATGCCTTGATGTATATTATATGAGCGATTGCCAGGGTAATCTCTTTTTCCTGTATACCACCAATTCCAATCGCGCCTGGGTCTATTCCGCCATGTCCAGGATCGATCACGACAGTAAACCGATAGGGAAGGACGGGGTCGCCGGCGTCAAGCGAGGAGGAAATAAGGCAAAAGAATAACACTACGAGTACCACGGTTATCCTGCCACGTCGACTCAATCGCTCATCACTCCTTACAATTGCCTGATGTAGGATACAAGGAAAAGCAAACTTGAGTGGGGTTGCTTGTCACGCAAGAAGATGACATATGTAAGCGGGAAGTAGCTAAGCATGTTTTGAGGTGAATCCTCTTGACAGCAAGGGAAGGGCAGACTAAACTCTTGCGTTAGTTGCGAATTACTTGCAATAAGATCCTGATGGTTAATGTCACGGAGTCAGTTTCTTTAAGGAGATACGATGACCCTGGATCAGTTACAGCTTGGAAAGCGAGCTCGTGTTATCAGGGTGCATGGCGGTAGAGGATTGCGTCGTAATCTAACGCAAATGGGAGTTCACCCTGGCGACATAGTTTGTTTGACACAAGGAGGAGCTTTTCACGGTCCATTGGTTATTGAGGTGAGTGGTAGCAAGATTGCTCTTGGCCGAGGTGTGGCGCGCAAGGTCCTTATTGATCCTTTGTAGCCCTAAGTTGAGCCTCATTCGTAATTCGCGGATGGGAGAAGAAGTTGTCTTGGAAGGTTACGTGCTGTCTGTAAATGGAGCAAAACGGTGAACTGTACAGAGGTAACACATCTCTTGCATGCAGAAGGGAAGCGTATTACGGGAGAGCGGAGAGTTCTGCTTCGCATCATAACGGATAACCCTCACCTAGACGCGGCTGAAATCTATCAGCTTGCCAGAAAAGAGGCCACAAAGCTTAGCCTGTCTACAGTGTATCGAACGGTGAAGCTCCTCAAAGAACTGGGCTTGGTGCAGTTGAGTGACTTGGGGAAAGGCCATCACCATTACGAGCTTGGCTTGAAAGAACACTATCACTTTATTTGCCTTGGATGTGGTAAGGTTGTTGAAATCCCCTCAATTAGTGCCTTCCAAGAGCTTGCCAAGAAGGGGGGCTTTGAGATCATTGGGGCTAAAGTGCAATTAGTCGGATACTGTACGAAATGCTGTAAGAAGCGTGCTCGCGGAACAATGGTGCGCTTTGCCATGCTGTGATACAGAAAAAGGAAGACTCATGATTCGCATTGCCCTGGTAGGGCAACCAAACTCTGGCAAGAGCACAATCTTCAATCACCTGGTAGGATACAGGGCAAATACCTCCAATCTCCCGGGTACCACGGTGGAATACCTGAAGAGTGAGGCTTTGATAGCAGGAAAACATGCTGAAGTGGTAGATCTGCCTGGCATCTATTCCCTTACTTCACTTGATCAAGCAGAGGCCCAAGCGCGCAATTTCCTTCTTGGTGGACAGATTGACGCTGTATTGAACGTAGTTGATGCTTCCCTTCTCTCGCGTAGCCTTGAGCTAACCCTTCAACTTACGGAAATGCAGATTCCGATTGTTGTTTGTCTGAACATGGAAGACGAGGCAAAACGAAAAGGGATCATTATCAATCCGGAGAAACTTGCCGAGCGGCTTGGTGTGCCTGTGGTTACTGCAGTCGCTTCACGTGGGGTAGGCGTAAAGGAAGCGGCAGAGCGTGCGATGCAGGTGGCGCATGCAAAGCCTAGGGTACCTTTTTCTACTTATAGCGATGATGTGGAAAAGGTAGTTGGCGAACTAGTGAAGGAGCTCAATTGTGCATCGGCTCGGAGGATTGGTTTAGCACCACGTCTCCTTGCGATCAAACTTCTCGATGGCGATCCTTATTTTTTGGAACAGGTAAGAGGGAATTCGCTTGAACTTTATCAGAGAACAGAGCAGCTGAAAGACAAGCTTGGAAAGATCCGTGGTTCAAGCGCTGAAGAGATACTTTCAGCCGAGCGACATAACTTGGCCATGGAGCTATTTGAAGGAGTGGCTACAGTTGGCCACTCGACCGTTGGTTTGCGAGACAAGCTGGATATCCTTCTCATGCATCGCATTTTTGGCTATGTTTTTTTTGCCGCCATTATGTACATTTTCTTCATTGTCGTTTTCCGCGTTGGCTCAATGATCGAAACGCCGATTATGAATCTGTTCGATCGTTCTATTGACATGCTTGCCCAGGTGATTCCCGAGCATGGATTCGCGTTCTTTGCTGTTAAGGGGATTATCCAAGGTATGGCTGGCGCGATCGGGATTGTTTTTCCCTATCTGGTTCCTTTCCTGGCTGGTCTTGCCGTGCTAGAAGATGTGGGGTATCTACCTCGTGCTGGCTATCTGATGGACGTATTCATGCACAAAATGGGATTGCATGGTAAGTCTGTGATCCCATTTATCCTTGGTTATGGTTGCAGTGTACCAGCAGTAATGGCTACTCGTATTCTGGGTTCGAAACGCGACCGATTCATTACAGCTGCCCTAGCCGTTATGGTTCCATGCGTAGCTCGCACCACCATTATTTTCGGACTAGTTGGCTATTTTCTTGGTGCACATTGGGCTTTCTTACTTTACGCTGTCAATATTCTTGTAATTGCCATTATTGGCAAGGTATTGACTATGCTTTTCCCACAAGTTACCCCGGGATTGATCCTGGAAATCCCTTCTTACAAGGTTCCTTCCATTCGCGTTGTTTTCGCTAAGGTATGGTTGCGTGTCCGCGAATTCATCATGATTGCGTGGCCTCTTCTGATTGGTGGAAGCCTTATGTTGAGCCTTTTTGAATATGCGCGCTGGGATTATTATCTGAACTTTGCTTTTCGTCCAGTAACTTGGGCTCTTGGATTACCTCTTACCCTTGGCGTTACATTGATCTTCGGTGTTTTCCGGAAGGAGCTGTCATTAATTATGCTGTTCCAAGCGCTGGGGACAACCCAGGTAGATACCGTACTGTCGGCTGGCCAGATGATGACTTTTACACTCTTCGTAATGTTCTACATTCCGTGCGTGGCTACAATTGCGGTACTCGCACGTGAGATTGGACGCGGGAAGACAAGCTTGGTGATTGGGGCTACTACAATGATTGCTCTTGTGGTTGCTCTGTTGGCGCGAGGAATAGCGGCTATGATTGCGTAATTTTGCAATGCGTGATGTGAGGCGAGCGTTAGGAGAATTAGGGGAGAATGTCCCCGAGAAGATGGAACCTAGATGAATGTTCTCGGAGTTTTTCGGAGCGCCATTACGATCACCATCTTCGTCTTCTCCATGATGGTACTAGTCGATTGGCTAAATGTCTTCTCACGAGGCGGGATAACACGTGCTTTACGAGGTCGTAAGTGGCGCGAGTACGTGCTGGCCTCATTCCTTGGCTCAACTCCAGGTTGTCTAGGCGCATTTATGAATGTGTCCATGTATGTGCACGGCGTGATTGGTTTTGGGGCACTGGTTGGAGGAATGATCGCTACTTCGGGGGATGAAGCCTATGTCATGTTTTCTCTCTTCCCGGGCAAAGCATTGCTTATGTTCGGGGGACTGCTGATTGCCGGAGTTTTCTTTGGCTTCCTGTCTGATCTCATAGCAAAACGTCTTGGCATGGTTCCATGTGAGGCATGTGGACTACATGAGCTTCACCCAGAGGAGTTAGGGGATAATGCCTTGGTTACGCTAGTCAACAATCTGCGTCGGCCGAGCGTAATACGGGTCGCTTTTTTTGTGTTGATGGTTGCCCTGCTTAGTATCTCTGTTCTGGGCTTGCTTGGACCGACAGGGTGGGGATGGATGCGAATCACTCTTGTGGTTCTTCTTTCATTGGGTGCCCTTCTTGGGTTGTTAAGCTCGGAACATTACTTGCGGGAGCATATTATTGCCCACGTCTTGTTTCGGCACACCTCGCGTGTTTTCTTGTGGACATTTGGAGCATTATTGGTTATGTCACTACTCCCAAGCCAAGGGCTTGTAGAAGAGTTTATTCGATCTCATATGTTGTGGGTGTTCTTATTCGCTGGACTACTTGGGCTGATTCCAGAGTCTGGGCCACACCTAATCTTTGTTATGATGTTTGCCAATGGGCTTATTCCGTTTTCTGTTCTATTTCTAAGCTCGTTTGTTCAAGATGGGCATGGCATGCTTCCATTATTATCGGTATCAGTTCGCGACTCAATTAGGGTAAAGGTATTCAACCTTGTGTTTGGCCTTGTAGTGAGTGGGGCACTTTACCTGTGTGGTGTGTAGCATTATTTAGTGCCCAATCCTTAAGCCCGTGCTACTAATTACTGATTTCTTTTTCCGGAAAGCGAGGGATGATTCTTCCGGAGGTTGGTAGAGCTACTCGATCGCCTTGGGCTAAATCTAGGGAGGCTTTTGCTGCTTCGTTCTTGTGTGGAGGGTTGAGGACTGTTATCTTCGTCTCCGGACATATGCCCAGTTTGTTGACCAAGGCTAAACCAACTTGGCTATCGCACAGGCTAACACAACTTGTTACTCGACCGAGGTAATGACCGTTACGGTCGATCACGGCCGCGCCAGGGTGGATAGGGCGCGCGCCTGTCATATCTACTTGGAAGCGAACGGTCTCTCGAGTTGGATTAGTGTATGCCTTAAGACAATGGTTGCGGCCAATGAAAAATGGTTTATGCAGCTTAACGTATGCGCCGAATCCAGCCTCAAAAGGGTTGATTTGATATGGCCCGGCAAGCTCATGTCCATAGAGCGGCAATCCTGCTTCGGTGCGAGTGGAGTCGCGCGCAGACAGCCCACATGGCTTCATGCCCAGGGGTGTTCCTACCTCGAGGAGTTTGTGCCAGAGCCAGAGGGCATCGGCCCTAGCCAGGTAAATCTCGTAACCGATCTCTTCACCAGTATAACCAGTGCGGGCGACCAGTAATTGATGTCCATCAATGAAAACCTCACAGAACTCAGTTCTCTGAAGGCAAGAGATAGCTAGTCTTTCTGCCTTGTCTGTAACCTGTTCCAAGATCTTTTGACTAAGTGGGCCTTGCAAGGCGAGGTCCATTACTCCTCGTTCTTCTCTTAGGTTACACAAATTCACCTCAGGGCCGGAGTGGCGTGAGGGCAACTCTTGGTCGATCAAGTACCGCTGTGCGTTTACTCCAGTCAACCATTTCCAGTCTTTGTTCTCGTTGACAGCATTTACCACTAAGAGGTAGCGATCGTGCGCCCGTCGGTACACAAAAATGTCATCAATCACTTCCCCGCTGGGGGTCAAGAGGTATGCATACTGCGATTCGCCGTTGTCGAGCCACGCAGCGTAGTTAGAGGTCACTACATTCAAGAACTCGGTTGCATATTCGCCAGAAACCTCGAATACTCCCATGTGTCCAAGATCGAAGAGTCCGGCTGTTTTGCGCACAGCCCTGTGTTCTTCCAGAGTAGATGTATACCAAACTGGCATCTCCCAGCCAGCAAATGGAACTAATTTCGCGCCAAGTCCTTTGTGTTCATCATAGATAGGAGTATGTTTGAGCGCCTCTTCCTTCTCTTTCCAGGAAAAGCTTACTCGGTTGTCTGTTTGTTCTGATAGCTCAAGGAGTCCCTGCCCGACAAAATAAGGTTTGTGAATGGCGAATAACTCTGGTTGTTGACAGTACATCTCTTGGATTGTCAACGAGCCCCACTTTGTAGGAGGGTTGGTTAAGAGCCATTCCTTTGCTGACGCGGGTATTGTTGCTCGCATTACTTCTTCCACTATAGCCGGGCCTTGCACCTTGCGGAATATGTCTTTTCTGTCAAACAGGATGTATCCGTTTGCTAGCCCGACTAGCCAACTCTTAATCTTTTCTTTGACCGGGACAGGAATAAGAAGCAGATAATCTTCTTCTGCCAGACGGCCTACAAGGATTTCGGAGATAAGTTGTCCTTCACTATTGAACATCAGGCTGCGTTGCTGCTGGTCCTTATCAAGGGTTAGGAGGTCACTAGTTACGGCTTCGTTTAGCAATGCTGTTGCTCGTCCACTACGCACACGTAGAAAGGCTATAGAGTCGGGGTTTTCAGGCTGCAGGTGTGTTTTCTCGATCGATTTAGCTTCTGGATCGATGTGAGCAATGATTGCCCGTACGTCTTGCGTCGCTTGTTCAAGCACAGACAGCGGAAGCTTTCCGCGGGATAGCTTTCCGTTGAGTCCCAGATAAGAGAATGGACGGATTGACGTTAGCACTTTAGTGATGATTTGCGCGAGGGTCTCCATTTCCTCTTTTCCCATTCCCCGCTGTGTGGCCCACGGGGTTCCTAGGCGGATTCCATGCGCGTCGGCCGCGCTATGATCGCCTGGGATGGTGTTCTTGTTGCAGACGATTCCCACTAGGTCTAGAATGCGCGACGCGATTTCTCCCATCATGACGAAGCCGGTATCATTGGTGAGTGTTCTTAGGTCGACGAGTAGCAAGTGTGTGTTTGTTCCGCCGTAAGCCAAGGTTAGTCCTTCTTTTTGTAGTGCTTCTGCGAGATAGCCGGCATTCTTTACGATTTGGCCTTGCAGGTCCTTGAATTCGGGGCTTTGTGCAATGGCAAGAGCGACCGCAATTGCGGCGAATTTGTTGACATGCGGACCGCCTTGTTCACCTGGGAAAATGGCGGTGTCAACAAGAGCGGCAATTTTAGGATCAGTAGAGAGAATTACTGCTCCGCGTGGACCACACAATGTCTTGTGGGTAGTCAAAGTCACTACATCTGCGTAGCCAATAGGATTTGGATAGACACCCGCGGTTACCATTCCTGCTGTGTGGGCGATGTCAGCAAGAAGGATGGCACCTACTTCATCGGCGATCTTGCGGAACTCTGACCAATCTGCTTGCCATGGATATGAGGTGAACCCCCCGATTATCAGACGTGGTCGATGGCTCTTGGCCAATTGCATTATTTGGCTGTAGTCGAGTTTGCCCGTTTGAGGATCGGCGGAGTAGGAGACAATCTGATAACGTTTTCCCGTGATGTTAAACTCTGAGCCGTGGGTAAGATGCCCTCCTTCGGTGAGCGCCATGCCCATCATGGTATCGCCAGGATCCACAAATGCCTCATAGACAGCAAGGTTCGCGGCAGCGCCGGATAATGGCTGGACATTGGCATAGATCCGCTCGGCTGGGTAGTCAGGGGTTGCGAAGCATTCGGCAGCACGGCGGCCGGCAAGCGATTCGACTAGATCGGCGAATTCTGTCCCCTTATAAAAGCGCCAATCGGCGTAGCGGCGGTGGGATGCAAGTTGTTGGTCTAGTTTTGCAAGGGAAGAAGGAGACGATTTCCGCATAGCGGCGCGAGGATAGCCTTCTGCGTATACGCTGTTGAACACAGAGCCAAGCGCTTCGAGCACAGCTGGTGGAGTTAGGCTCTCTGAAGGGATAAGTATGATCTTCTCTTGTTGCCGTTGTTCTTCAGCACTGATCAGCGTTGATATCTGTGGATCAAGCTTGGCTATTCTTGAGACGCGATCTTTGTTGCTCATGATTGCTCCTTTTCCAGTTGATTGTCTCAGGGTGAAGTCTACGTGGAAGATCATGGTTTTTCCAACATGCTTTGCTAAGAAGATAGAGCCCTCCACTTACAAGTGAGTGACCTCCGAGGACAATTGGGATGTTTGCTGTCATTGCCTCACGAGTAAATGTTGCCCAAAGCTGATCCTTGATTAGCTCGGGGCGGTAAAGGTCACTTGCGAAGCGGTCGGCACGTGAGGGAAGTCCCCCTTCTCTGCACAATAGTGGGCGTGTGTCAATGATGGCAGCATCAGCTATACTTGCGAGCCGTGAGAAAAATGTATGGGGTTTGTCAAGGCGCAAAGCGCCAGCAAGAAATGTTTCCTTGCTGCTAGGATAAGCGCGCATTCCGCGTCCTTCAGCAAGAGCACTTGTGCGGCAGGCAATCTCTTGTTCAAAGTGGGACCAAGTTACTGGGTTGACTCGACCTATTAGATAGAGGCGTGAAGCTCGATTGGTAAGATGGTCGATCAATGAAGAAACAGTAGAGTGAATTGGCCGTTGTTGTTCAAGGAGGGCACGCAGTGTTTTACCGCCAAGCTCTGTTGTTGCAAGGATAGAAAGATCGGTTGGAGTGTCAATGTCAAACTGTGTACTGATATCATGGGGTAAGGAAAAGCAAGAAAATCCTAGCCCGGAAAGGGCAAATCCTAGTGAATTATCAATAGCAGGGAGATTGGTTCTTAGCAGTGTTCTTGCTTGTGCTATTGCGGCAAAGTCACAGGAGTAGAAATTGTTGAATAGCGCCGCGGAAGCATTTTGTTTGGCGAAGGATATAAGAGTCTGCATCTTCTGATTTGTGACTAATGCCCCACTTCCACTGCCGAAGTACACAATGCCATCAAGTGAGTACTTGCTGATAAGTTCTTGTAGGGTTTTTCCAAAGTGAAACGAGCTATTGCTGGTTGAGGCGATTAGACATACATTGCTCGCACGGAGACGTTCTTTGAGCTGTTTATCGTTTGTGACGAGGAAAATAAGATCTAGTCCGGCCTTGCGTAGGGTTGTCATAAGGTCGGATATGGATGCTTCTCTGGCGTCACAAACAAGCTTTTCCCCGAGGCTTTGGCCGAAGGCGCGATGCATGATTATTGCAGCGATGTGCTTCATGAAATATCCCTTATCCTGCCGGTTGGTTTGGATTCTGAAGCCACGCCCTATGATGGCGTAGGTTAGTCCACTTGTGCTGTTATCCAATCGGCATTTGAGATAGCAATACTATTGGGTGGATGGTACAAGCCAGGAAAGCTATTGCTTGTTAGTGTATGGTAGAAGGGCAAGCATGCGGGCGCGCTCTATCTCCCGTGCCAGCTGACGCTGGTGTTTGGCGCATAGACGAGTAGCTCGCTTAGGAAGAATCTTTCCTAGACGATTCATGTAGCGCTTCAACTCTACCGGCTTCTTATAGCTTAATTGAATGTTGTGTTCACAAACTCTGCATTTGCCTTTGCCTTTGTAAAACATGACCTAGAAAGGAACCTCCTCATCCTCTGTTTGATCAGTCGGTTGTTCAATTGGTGGGGGAACTGTGCCCGGCTCGGTGTTGGATTGCGGTATTCCACCAAGAAATTGCACATTTTGGGCAACAACTTCAGTGGCATACACACGCTCTCCTTCTTTGTTCTCGAAAGAATAAATACGAAGCCTTCCTTCAACGGCAACCTGACGACCTTTGCTAAGGTAATTGGCACAATTCTCTGCCTGATTCCCCCAAGTAATGATGGGAACAAACGTTGTGTCTTCTTGTAGTTGCCCAGAACTATCCTTGTATTGACGATTGACCGCAATGCGAAATCTTGCACGCGCCGTTCCGCTGGCCGTGTACTTGAGTTCCGGATCCGCTGTCAAGTTACCAATTAAGATTACTTTGTTGAGGCTGGCTGACATTTGTAAGTTCCTTTATTTATCTTGCCCTACGATCTGATAGCGAAGGATCTCCTCATCGATGTTTAGGCGTTCTTTGAGGGACTTGACCGATTGGGGCGGTAGTCGGAATGTGGTTAACCCGTAAAACCCTTCTGAGTAGTGCTTAATCTCATATGCAAGTACTCGCTTTCCCCAGTCTTCGTTGTTCTTTACTTCGCCCCCGTTCTCTGTGATCAGGCCATGAATCCGTTCTACCTTGACTACTTGCTTTTCATTAGGGAGATCTGGCTTTATAACATAAACAATCTCGTATTCGTTCACTCCTACACCTCACTATTGCTTTTCAGGGTCTAACTTTATCCTGAATTGTATTGGAAGTCAAATTGCTTCAAAGTCTATTGTGGTATGGACAATTGCAGTCATACAATGGGAGGATTGCAATAGTCGTAATGCGAGAATGCCCTTCCGTTCTTGACAAAGGGCTATTCGATACCTATAATGGTGGAAAATTTCTAGGGAAAGGAGGTTGCAGGATGAATAAAGGGGAGTTTGTAGACAGGCTGGCGACCAAGACTAGCTTGACCAAGAAAGACGCCCGCAAGGCCCTTGATGCGATGATTGATCTGATCTCGGGTGCCTTGAGTTCTAATGAGGAGGTTCTTCTGACTGGGTTCGGTAAGTTTGAAGTTAGGGCTCGAAAGCGGTCCAAGCGGATCAATCCCCAGACTCAGCAGCGAATTACTGTTCCAGAAAAAGTTGTGCCAGCCTTCAAGCCTGGGAAAAACCTGAAAGATATTGTTGCTAGGAAATTGAGGGCCGTGCGAAGTGGCTCTGAGCTTAAAGTAAGAAGGGTGTAGCTCGCTCTAACTTCGTGAGCTTATAGCCTGATAAATGGTGTGGTTGTGCAGAAACGACAGCTAGGATCTAGTTTATGAATGTGGACTAGATATGGTAGTTGTCGTTTTTGTTTGTTGCGTAAATGAGAGAAACCGCTTCTGGTGATTTAGGGAGGTGATAGAGAGAACAGATTCTGGGTTGCCGTGCAGGAATGGATAGTTACGAGTTGGAACGTATGTATCGTTGCATGAACTTTCTTAAAGGAGGATTAGTTATGAAATGGCAAGGATATAATGGATATACTGCTCGACGGTTGAATAGGTTCTTTGGAAAACTGATTAGGAACAAGGGTGTTTACTATTTGCTTACGATTGTTGCGTTTGGGCTCCTGCTTGGCGCAAACATGAAATGGCATCCGTAGAGATTGCCCAAGGAAGTTAGTCCATCCGAACCTTTCTTTCTGCAGATAGGGAGGCACGGGTGGGCTTTTTCTTTTGCCAGGAGAAGAGATGAAGCTACCGTTTCGAGCCAAGGTGTTTATTGGTCTGCTGGTTGTTTTCTGCGTTACCTCGTTGGTCTATGCCGTTTATACGGTTTCTCCTCCTACCGCCGACCAACTGGCGATAGCCAGCGTTTTTGTCATCCTTGCCATATTGTCAGAAATCTACGCCACGTGGGTCCCGCCCTATAAGTGGGAGATCTCTGGCTCTATGGCAATATGTCTTGCCGCCCTATTTATGCTTGGCCCTTCACTTGGCGTCTTGTTGGTATTTGTTTCCTCGCTTCTCTCAGAGGTGTTCTTAAGATGGGATCAGTTCAGGGAAGGGTACGGCAAGTTTATTGCTGCTATATTGTTCAATACCAGTCAATTAACGGTTGCAATGACAGTGGCCGGCTTAACGCTTCGCTTCTCGAACCACCAGGTCCTTTTGCTCGGGGAACCGTCTGAGTACCTTTGGGCAATCGCAGGGTCTTTTTTCTATCTACTCCTGAACATTTCTTCTGTCATAGGCATTGTCTGCATGATTGAGAAGAAGAGATTTCTCTACTCTGTATGGACGAACCTTCATGAGTTCTTTGTTCAATACTTTGCGCTGTGTAGCCTGGCTTTGCTACTTACGGTTCTTTATTCAATTTCGATTTGGCATGTTCTGTTGGCGCTAGTTCCCGTTGTTCTGGTTCATGTTTCTTTTGGTAGCTATCTAAGGCTTCAAACCGAGACACGGAAGACGTTTGAGCAGATTTCTCGGCTGCTTGATGAGCGGGATCATTATACTGCAGTACATTCAACTGAGGTGGCTGAGCTTGCAACTAGAATTGCTCAAGAAATGGGTCTTTCACAGCGAGATATCGAAAGAACCGATATTGCTGCCAGGGTACATGATATCGGAAAGATTGCTGTTCCTGACTCGATTTTACTTAAACCAGGTCCGTTAACGAAAGAGGAATGGAAGATAATGAAGCTTCATCCAGTGGTTAGCGCGGAATTGATTGAAGGCTTGGAAATCTACACACCGGTAGCAAATGCCGTTCGACATGAACATGAACAGTGGAATGGAAAGGGGTATCCTGATGGATTAAAAGGAGAAGCTATCCCTCTTGTGGCACGGATAATTGCTGCTGCTGACATCTACAATGCCCTTTCCACTGACAGGCCTTATCGTAAGGCTTTCTCCCGTCAACAGGCAATTGAGATTGTTAAGCAGATGCGAGGGGTTGAACTTGATCCAGCGGTTGCAGATGCCCTGATACGTGTGATCTCTGACCAGGAAACGTGACACCCCTTGATATAGCAGGAAAGAGAGCCACTCTGCTTACAATTGGGAACAGGTTTTTTTAACATCCTTGCTGTTAATATACTACTTGTCATATAGATAGATAGGAGAAAGGCATGCATCCAATCCTTATCCGCTTGGGCTCCGTAACCGTTCACTATTATGGTCTTATGTATGTAATTGCCATTGCGGTCGGTTTTTGGCTATTTACGCAAGAAGCACGGCGTAGGGGCGTTAACCTTTCTGCAGACGACAGGTTAGATCTGTTCTTGTGGATCATTCCGCTAGCGATCATCGGCGCACGGTTTTACTATGTAGCGTTCCGCTGGGGATACTATAGTTGTCACTTGGTGGACATGGTCAAACTTTGGAAAGGTGGGCTTGCCATTCACGGCGGGGTGATTGCTGGCATTGCTGCTGTCTATCTGTTTAGCCGGGTGAAAACGGTTCCGTTTTGGTCGCTTACTGATGCGCTTTCTCCTAGCCTTATCCTTGGCCAAGCGATTGGCCGGATTGGCAATCTGATGAATGGTGATGCTTATGGACTTCCCACGAGTCTACCTTGGGGAATTCGCTTTCCATCTCATTCTCCAGCGGGAAGGGCTTATCCGGGCCTGGCGACTCATCCATCAATGGTCTACGAGATGCTCCTTGATTTGGTTATCTTCATTCTTTTGTGGCGAGTACGCAATAAGGGTTACCGTGATGGTTTCTCTACGGCCATGTATTTTATTCTTTATTCCCTTGCTCGTTTCTTGGTTAGTTTCACGCGTGGAGATAGCTTGTGGCTTGGCCCAATCCGTGCCGCGCATGTGATAAGCGTTATTCTTGTGATTGGATTTTCTCTGCTTGTTTTTGTTCGCCGTTTGTATCAGCACGATGCAGGTGATGAGGGAGGTCTTTGATCGAGACATGCTTTTACAAAGCCGGAGAATAGTGGGTGGGGTGAGAGGAAGTGAGATCGAAACTCGGGATGAAACTGCACTCCAACAAACCAAGGGTGGTCCACAAGCTCGATAATCTCTACTAATCGATCGTCAGGTGAGGTAGCGGCGATATGCATTCCTCCTTCCTCAAATAGCTTGCGATAGATCGGATTGAATTCGTAGCGGTGACGATGCCGCTCGTAAATACTTGTTTTCTTGTAACAAGAGTAGCTCCTAGTTCCTTGTTTAAGGATTGCCTTATAGGACCCTAAGCGCATTGTTCCGCCTTTGTCTGTGACTTGTCTTTGGTCATCAAGAAGGTCAATTACCGGATATGGAGTATTGGAGTTGAATTCAGCACTATTTGCGTCGACAAGGCCCAGAGAAGCTCTAGCGTACTCAATTACGGCACACTGTAGTCCCAAACAGATTCCGAAAAAAGGGAGCTGTTTCTTGCGTGCGTAGTTGACTGCTAATACTTTTCCCTCAATTCCTCGATCGCCAAAGCCCCCTGGAATCAAGACACCATCGAGCCCTTGTAGATGAACTTTGGCTCCATCTCGATTGAGCTCTTCCGCTGATATCCAGCGTAGCTTGACACCTATATCCAAAGCTGCTCCAGCATGGATAAGTGCTTCGGTGATGCTGATGTAGGAATCAGTTAGTTGGACGTACTTTCCTACGATTCCGATCAGTACATGCTGAGAGGGGTTTTGGATACGCTTAAGCCTCTTCTCCCACTGATTCATGTCCGCTTTTCTCGGGGGAAGCGCAAGGCCTTTGGCGACTTGACGATCAAGCCCTTGCGCTTTCATAGCAATTGGAATCTCGTATATCGATGATACGTCTTGGTCTTCAATAACGTTTTCTTGAGGAACATCACAAAACAGGGCGATCTTGCGCTTGACGGGATCAGGAATTGGTCTGTCACAACGAGCTACAATTGCATTTGGTTGGATTCCTATTGCGCGTAGCTCCTTCACGCTGTGCTGAGTTGGTTTGGTTTTAATCTCGTCTGAGGCCGCAATGTGCGGAAGAAGAGTCAGGTGTACAAAGAAAGTCTCGTCGCGTGGGAGTTCATCCTTCATTTGACGCAGCGCTTCCAGAAAAGGTAGGCTTTCAATATCACCAACCGTTCCTCCCACTTCAATCACGCCAATCTGGGCGTGTTCTTGTTCAAGGGGTAGTTGAATTAAACGCTTGATCTCATCAGTAATATGCGGGATTACTTGTACGGTTTTTCCGAGGAAAGCCCCTGCGCGTTCCCTATGGATGACACGCCAATAAACCTGTCCGGTAGTAATGTAATTTGCTGCTGATAGCTCTTCGTCCAGGAACCGTTCGTAGCGGCCGATGTCGAGGTCTGTTTCCTTGCCGTCGTGTGTGACAAACACTTCTCCGTGCTCGTAGGGGTTCATTGTGCCTGCATCAACGTTTACATAGGGGTCGATCTTTTGCATAGTGACCCGATATCCCTTGAGTTTGAACAAAAGGCCAATAGAAGCGGCAACTACTCCTTTTCCAAGCCCGGAGAGAACTCCTCCGGTAACAAAAATGAACTTGCGCATTTACCCTCCGCTGTTGTTTCAGACTCCATACAGCATACGGAAACACTTCAATTCGTGCAAGCACAAACACAAGGGATATCTATCGTTTTGTGTAGGAGAGAACATTATGCTATAATGCGTTAGCCTTGTCAGATGTCAGCAGGAAAGGGATTGGTGGTGTATGTTAAATCTCGTACTAGAAATTGTTTTTTTCATTGATTGTTTTGGTCTTATGGGGATTGTTCTACTCCAAATGAGCGAGCATTCTGGGCTTGGGGGTGCCTTTGGATCAGGGATGTCGAGTACAGTATTTGGTCGTGACGAAGCCAGAGATCCAAAGCGAACCCTTACATCAGGAATGGCAGCAGTGTTCATGGTTCTAGGATTAGTTCTATCGATTTTCTAAATGGCGTTTGAGGGGGCGAGATAAGTATGCCGTTGATTGAGGTTAAGAATCTTAAGACGTATTTCTACACCGAAGATGGTGTGGTACGGGCTGTAGATGGCGTTGATTTTACGATCGAACAGGAAAAAACGCTTGGAGTAGTAGGGGAGAGCGGCTGTGGAAAATCTGTGACTGCCCTGTCAGTCATGGGTCTGATTCAAATACCCCCTGGCAAGATTGAAAAGGGAGAAATCCTATATCATCGCGATGGAAAAGTTACAGACCTAACAAAGCTTAATCCCAAAGGCAAGCAATACCGGTCGATTCGGGGAAACGAGATTGCGATGATATTTCAGGAGCCGATGACCTCTCTTAACCCCGTATATACGATCGGGAACCAGATTATGGAGGCAATCATTCTCCACCAGCACCTAAGAAAGAAGGCAGCGCGCAAGAAGGCAATTGAGATGTTGTACGCTGTTGGGATCCCAGTTCCGGAACAGCGGATCGATGAATATCCTCATCAACTGTCTGGCGGGATGCGGCAGCGAGCGATGATCGCTATGGCGCTTTCATGTAATCCTTCGCTTCTGATAGCTGACGAGCCAACTACAGCCTTGGATGTAACAATTCAGGCCCAAGTTCTTGAGTTGATGAACGTCCTGCGTAAGGATTTTAATGCTTCAATTCAGTTCATCACTCATGATCTAGGGGTTATCGCTGGCATGGCTGACGATGTTGTTATCATGTATCTGGGTAGAATTGTCGAGGCTTCAGAAGTGCATACCATCTATCATGACCCTAAACATCCCTACACACAAGGGCTCATGAACTCAATACCTTCACTCGCTACAGCAAAGGTGCGCCTTGTTCCCATTGAAGGCGTTGTCCCTGACCCGTTTGAAGTTCCACCAGGGTGTGGTTTTGAGCCCCGTTGTCCGCAAGCACTAGAGATCTGCAAGACGAAGATTCCGCCGCTAAAAGAACTAAGCCCTGGACACTTCACTGCCTGCTGGCTATATGAATAATAGAGAGGTGATAAAGCTTGTCTTCTGACAACTTCCTGCTTGAGGTAAAGGAGCTAAGAAAGTATTTCCCTGTGCGTAAAGGAGTCCTGAGACGTGTGGTAGCTCAGGTTAAAGCTGTTGATAATGTTGATCTAGCCATCAAGGAAGGAGAGACTTTAGGGCTGGTTGGAGAAAGCGGCTCCGGAAAAACTACTACCGGGCGAACAATTCTACGCCTAATTGAGCCAACCAGTGGACAGATAATGTTTCGGAGCAAGGCCCTTGCCGGTCCGGGTAAGGATTATGTACAAGTAGACATTGCTTCTGCTCCCCGTAAGAAGCTCAAGGCGCTTCGGAGAGATATGCAGATCATTTTCCAGGATCCGTATTCGTCTCTGAACCCACGTATGACCGTGGGCGCAATTGTGGGTGAACCATTGCTTGTGCATAGGATAGCAAGAGGGAAAGAACGAGAGAGTCGCGTTCGCGAGCTTCTTGCCTCTGTCGGTCTAAAACCCGATCATATGAAACGGTATCCTCACGAATTCTCAGGCGGACAGCGTCAGCGAATTGGAGTTGCTCGCGCACTTGCACTTGATCCACAACTAATCGTAGCTGATGAGCCAGTCTCTGCGCTTGATGTCTCGATTCAAGCCCAGGTATTGAATATGCTTGAGGACCTGCAGCAGGAATTCGGCTTAACGTACTTATTCATTGCTCATGATTTGTCAGTAGTTAAGCACATTAGCGATCGTGTAGCAGTGATGTACCTGGGAAGAATTGTGGAATTGTGTGCAACTGAGGAGCTGTTCAATCATCCGAAGCATCCGTATACTGAGGCTCTGATGTCTGCAGTGCCTATTCCTGATCCGGATTATGAAGTTGAGCGCATCCTTCTTGAAGGAGATGTTCCTAGCCCTGTCAATCCGCCTTCGGGGTGTTATTTCCACCCACGGTGCCAATATGCCAAGGAGATCTGTGAGAAGGAGGCTCCTGTGCAGCGGGACTTGGGCGGTGAGCATTTCAGTGTTTGTCACCTTGCTGATCAATTGAGCCTAAGGCCGGTTAGGCTTCAGTGATCATCCTCCTCGGAACCAAGAACCGAGGTAAGATGAAGGAGTTGCAGGAGCTTTTAGCCGATCTTCGCTCTGTGGAGCTAGTAACCTGTTTGGATCATCCATTTCGTAGCGTAGAGGAATCTGGAAGAACCTTTCTGGAGAATGCACTAATCAAAGCACGGGCAGTCTGTGCCGAAACGGGGCTTCCTGTCTTGGCTGAAGATGCGGGTCTTGAGGTAACTGCTTTGGGTGGAGCGCCCGGCATTTTCTCTGCGCGGTTCTCTGGGATTCCTGTGGATTATGAGAAGAACAATGTCTTGCTGCTTGAGAGATTGGAGGGAGTTAAAGATCGCCGAGCATGCTTTGTTGCCATTGCTGCTCTTCGGCTTCCAGAGGGCAAAGAGTTTACCAGCGAAGGCAGATTATGGGGGAGGATTGCCACCCGTCCATCCGGAAGAAGAGGGTTTGGGTATGACCCGCTGTTCATCCCGACTGATTTCAACTGTACCCTTGCAGGGCTTTCCCTTGAGAAGAAAAACCAAATCAGTCATCGCTATATTGCCATTAAAGGGATGAAAAAGATCCTACAGGACCTTGCTCAGAAGGATTGATCCTCAACCATGAGCGAGGGTTTTCTCGAATTCCCTGAGTGCACGACGTTGTGGTGTGTTTAGGTGGGTGGGAATGACAACTTGCAGTATTACGTAGTGATTTCCTTTCCCTTTTCTGTGTGGGCTGGGCATCCCTTTGCCTTGTAAACACAGAGTTGTTCCAGGCTGAGTTCCTTGCGGGATTGTGAGCGCTGCCTCTCCCCACAAGGTATTTATCTTTATCTTTGCTCCTAGCGCTGCTTGTGCATAATGGATTTTCGCCTTAGAGTAAATGTCCGATCCTCGTCTCTCGAACGTAGAGTGTGGAATTACCTCAAGTACGATGTACAAATCTCCCACCTGACCACCACCTGGGCCCACATTTCCTTGGCCTCTTAATCTGAGACGGGAGCCGTTGCCAACTCCAACTGGAACACTTATCGAAATCTTGCTCTTTTCCTTGACCCGTCCTTTTCCGTTGCAGTGCTGGCACGGATGTTTTATGATCTCTCCTCTTCCACCGCACTCAGGGCAACTACGGAGGGTCACAAAGCTTCCCAGCAGGCTTTGTTGTCTGTATTCCACTTGTCCTTTCCCCCTACAGGTAGGACAAACCTGCCTAGAGGTGCCCGGCTCTATTCCACTTCCATTGCAGTAGCTACAAGAGACCAGCCGAGGGACAGTGATTTTCATCCGTGTTCCAGACGCAGCATCTTCTAAGCTGATGCGAAGTTTGTACTGAATATCCTCGCCTTGGCGGGTCTGTTGCCTGCGGGTCGCGGTGTGGGTGGCTCCTTGGCGGAAGAAGAGATCAAAGATGTTGTCGAATCCACCAAATCCGAAATCAGCGTAAGCCTCACGCGCATGGCGAAAGTCATTTACATCGAAGTTGAACCCTTGATCTGGCCCAGCGTGGCCATAGCGATCATATTGAGAGCGTTTCTCCGGGTCAGAGAGAACCTCATAAGCTTCTGCTACACGTCTGAACTGTTCCTCGGCCTTCTTCCGTGTAGTGGGATTCTTGTCTGGGTGGAGTTCCTTTGCTTGTGTGCGATACGCTCGCTTGATCTCTGCCTGGCTAGCATCACGGTCTACCCCTAATATCTTGTAGTAATCGCGATTGGCCACACCGTTCCTCCCTTGCTTTTTCGAGATTAGTTGTCTTCTTCATACTCTGCGTCTACGTAGTCTCCATCGTTTTCTTCTTTGTCTGTCTTCTGTTCCTGATCAGAAGAAGTTTCAGAGCCTTCAGTGGCCGTCTGTTTGTAGGCTTGTTCGGCCAGGCGTTGAGCGTGCTTGGAGAGTTCCTCCATTGCCTGACGGAGTTCATCTGCGCTTGCGTCTTGAGAAAGCTTGTCCTTCACGGAACGAAGTTGATCCTCAATCTTGCCGCGCTCCTCCTGGGAAACCTTTTCTCCTAGTTCGGAAAGGGATTTTTCCACCGAGTAAACAAGCTGGTCGGCCTGATTGCGAGCTTCTACGTCTTTGGCCTTCTTGCTATCTTCTTCTGCATGTGTTTCCGCCTCACGACGCATCGCCTCGATTTCACTTTCATCGAGATGTGATGATTCCTTGATTGTAATCGAAGAACTTTTTCCCGTTGCTTTGTCTTTGGCAGTTACGTGCAATATTCCGTCGGTATCAATGTTAAAAGTTACGTCAATTTGTGGGATCCCACGCGGAGCAGGGGGGAGACCAACTAATTGGAACTTGCCAAGGGATTTATTGTCCGCCGCCATCTTGCGTTCTCCCTGTAGAACGTGGATCTCTACACTTGATTGGTTATCACCAGCCGTGGTGAAGGTCTTCGACTTCTCTGTTGGAATAGTAGTGTTACGTTCAATCAACGGCGTTACTACGCCGCCAAGTGTTTCGATGGACAGCGTCAATGGAGTAACATCCAAGAGAACGATTTCATCGACTTCGCCTGCAAGGACACCTCCTTGAATAGCTGCTCCTTGGGCGACGACCTCATCGGGGTTGATTTCTTGGTTAATCTTTCCGGGAATATGGGAGGCAATCATTTCCTGTACTTTAGGGATTCGAGTTGAGCCTCCAACGAGAACCACTTGGTCTATGTCCTTGGCGGATTTCTTTGCTTCACGCATTGTGGCTTCAACCGTGCTGCTAGTTCTTTGCAACATGTCATCAATCATGTGTTCAAATCTAGCTCGTGTGAGTTTCTTTTCCAAGTGCTTAGGGCCACTAGCATCAGCAGTAATATATGGAAGGTGGATGGTTGTTTCCTTGCGGCTGGATAGCTCCATTTTTGCTGCTTCCGCGGCATCCTTTAGTCGTTGCATTGCGCTTGCATCCTTACGAAGGTCGATTCCGCTATCCTTACGAAATTCATCCACTAGCCAATCGATGATTCGTTGATCAAAATCGTCTCCGCCAAGGTGTGTGTCTCCATCAGTAGCGATGACTTCAAATACTCCATCTCCAATCTCCAGAATAGAAACATCGAATGTCCCCCCACCCAGGTCGTAAACAAGGATCGTTTGTTCCTTGCTTTTGTCCAGGCCGTAGGCAAGGGAAGCTGCCGTTGGCTCGTTGATAATCCGCATTACTTCCAATCCTGCGATCTTGCCCGCATCTTTGGTTGCTTGTCGTTGAGAGTCATTGAAGTAGGCAGGAACTGTGATTACTGCCTTTTTGATCTTTCCACCCAGGTGATTCTCAGCGTCCTTCTTTAGTTTTTGCAGGATCATTGCTGACAACTGTTCCGGTGTATATTGTTCAACTTTACCATCTCGTTCAATCTTTACTGAGTGGTCAGTGCCCATCTGCCGTTTTATTGACGCAATCGTGCGTTTTGGGTTGGTAATCGCTTGCCGCTTAGCCAATCGACCTACCAGGCGTTCATTGCTATCGGTGAAGGCAATAACTGATGGAGTTGTTCTTTCACCCTCGGTGTTGGTAATTACCTCTGGTGCGCCGCCTTCCAGTACAGCAACACACGAGTTGGTTGTTCCTAAATCGATTCCAATAATCTTCTCCCTCATGGTTTTTCCTCCTCTGGTGGGATCATTCCTTTACTTACCTTTACCTTGCTTGGGCGTAGAACCCTGTCGCTACGGAAGTATCCACGCTCAAATTCCTCAATGATAGTGTTTTTTTCTTCCTTGCTTTCTGTGCTTAGCAAGGCTTCATGCCTTACTGGGTCAAAGGCCTTTCCGACTGCCATGATTGGAGCAACGCCTTTTTGCTTCAAAAGCTGGTCAAATTGACTAAATATTCCTCTTATTCCGTCGATAAATGATTGCGTAGCGTTGTTCTCGTCAAGGCTATCGAAGGCTCGCCGCAAATTGTCAAAAAGCGGAAGGAAGTCAGCTATTAACTGATCTGAGACTTGTTCGCTGATAGTTGTGATATCACGTTGTATGCGCTTCTTGTAGTTCTCAAACTCTGCCTGCAGCCGTTTTAGGCGTTCAATATAGGAAAGGATTTCTTCGTCTTTGTTGGCTAATAGTTGCTCTTGTGGTGTGGAAGTCTCTGTTTTCTCTGAACTGTTAGCCTTCCCTTTCTTATCAACGCCTTCTGGTTGTTTCTTTCTATTCGTCATCCTTATTTCCTCCTTGGACCTGCGCGCAAGAAGCTACTAGTAGCGCCTCCAATCGGTTTGCAATGTAACTTGTCACGGAGAGAGCTTTTCCATAGTCCATCCATAGAGGACCAATCACGCCAAGTACTCCAGAGTGTGGACCATAATTAGCAGTTACCGTACTGTATTCAGAGATCCCAGGCAGCGAACAATCTCCAACAGAGATAACAACTCCGCTTTTGTTGGCGCGTCTCTGGGTGATCGTCTTGGCGAATGCTTCCTCATCATGTAACGCATGAATCAGCTGAATAAACTGTTCCATTGCCTGATCAGGGGCTACTTCTTGTAGATCGTCAGTAATGTTCAAGATCCCTTCCAGGCAGAGCTCTCGGCGTACCTGTTGCTTAATGAGGCGCCGCAACACGAAGAGGGCGTCACGCGTCAGTTGCTCGTACCATCCATCTCCTTCTTTGTCTAGTGTTAGTTTTCCTATCTCTTCCAAGGTCATCCCACGTAGATTACTGTTGATGATTGTCATTATTCGTTCTATCTGTTCACGGGAAAGATCTTTCTCGACAGGGATCATTCCATGCTTGATTACTCCAATATTGGATATGATTACAAATAGGATTAAGCGAGGAGCCATTCGTGCCAGAATTATGCGGTCAAGGCGAGTTTCTGCCCATTGTGGCGGTATAACAAACCCAACGCATCCGGTAATGTTTCCTAACAGAAAAGCCGTCTTGTGCATTGCCTCGAGCACTTCTAAGCAGCGTACCTCATAGGCCTCCACTATTTCCAGGCGTTCTTTCTTTGTCAGTTCAGAAAGGTCGAGCAGCCAGTCGACAAAGAAACGGTACCCTTTTTTTGTTGGGATTCTTCCGGCAGATGAGTATGGTTTCTTGATATAATCGGAAGCCTCTAAGTCATTCATGTCATTCCGTATTGTGGCGGAGCTGACCAGTGGCCTGTAATCCTCCAAGATCATTCTTGAGGAAACTGGCTCGTGTTGGCGAATGTAACGATCCACAACCTCTTTTAGAACTAGTTTCTGTCTATCCGGGAGATCCATTTGTATAATTAGCACTCTCCATAGGAGTTTGCTAAATAATAGCTGTTGGCGCGCCTCTTGTCAACCGACCAAATGGTAGTATTGTTACTTGTGAACAACGAGGTATTGTGTCATCTGTTAAGCATTCCTCCCGCAGCAGTTCTTGTACTTCTTTCCGGAACCACAAGGGCAAGGGTCGTTGCGACCCGGTCTTTTCTTCTTCATGATTGGTATTTGTTTCGGTTTCTTGGTTGTGGTTGCGGGGCTGTTACTTGTTGAACCTTGACCTGCATGGACATAATGCAGATCCTGCGACATGGTGGGGGTTGAGATTTCCTTTGCTATAGAAAGCCGCGGAGAGAGCAAAGAACGAACAACCTTGTCCGCTGTGCAGACGAGCATCTCTTGGAATAAGCTGAACGATTCACGCTTGAATGCGACAAGCGGATCGCTTCCTCCATAAGCAGTCCACCCAATACCTTCTTTAAGATCATCAAGCGTGTATAGGTGAGATAGCCATGCCTCATCAATGATACTGAGGATCAAGTAGCGCGCAACCAGACAGAAACGCTCGGCTAATCGTTTCTGTTGCTGAGAGGCGGCGCACATGAGATGCTCTTGGACTGTTTGCTCAAGCTCACCGATTTCTTTTTCTTTGAGGGTTTCGGGCGAAATGCGAAGGTATGCGGAGAGCTCATGCGCTAGACCGGATAGACTCCACTCGTCCTTGGGGATTGACGCTTGGGCGTACTTGGAGACAAGGTTTTCCGCGTACTCCCTGATTAATTGTTTCAGGTACTCATTTAGATCATCCTGTGAAAGGGAATCTACTTCATCATGAGGAGGAAGAAGGAAGCGGTCACGCAATGAGTAGATTGCCTCTCGTTGTTTGGCTAGGACGAGGTCGTATTCCAGTAAACGCTTTCTGATTTCGAAGTTTCTCCCCTCGACCCGTTTCTGTGCTCGACGGATTGCCTTTGATAAGATTTGGTGTTCGATGGCTTGTCCTTCTTCCATCCCTAGTCGGTCCATCAAGCTACCTATCCTATCTCCACCAAAGACACGGATAAGATCATCATCCAATGAGAGGAAGAACTGAGAGGAGCCGGGATCGCCCTGTCTTCCAGCCCGGCCGAGGAGTTGGTTGTCAATTCGGCGGGCCTCATGGCGCTGACAGCCGATTACATGTAATCCGCCAAGCTTTGCCAATCCGTCGCCAAGCTTGATGTCGGTACCACGACCAGCCATATTTGTGGCTACAGTGATCGCCCCATGTTGTCCGGCTTCTTTGATGATCTGCGCTTCTTCTTCATGGTGTTTGGCGTTAAGTACATGGTGTGGAAGGTTGCGTGCCTTGAGAAGAGAAGATAGGCGTTCGGATTTTTCGATTGAGTTGGTTCCGACCAATACAGGTCGACCCACCTGGTGTAATCGGTCTATATTATCAACGATTGCGCTGAACTTGCCTTGCTCATTGCGAAAGATTACGTCTGGCTTGGCCTCACGAATGAGTGGTTTATTGGTGGGGATAACAATTACAGGAAGGCCATAGATCTGCTTAAATTCCTCCTCCTCTGTCTTTGCAGTTCCGGTCATTCCGCAGATTCCCTTATATAGCTGAAAGTAGTGCTGGACAGTAATTTGGGCGAGGGTCTGTGACTCACGCTGGACCATCATCCCTTCTTTTGCCTCTAGTGCTTGGTGTAAGCCATCGGAATAGCGGCGATCAGGCATCAATCGACCAGTGAATTCATCGACGATGATTACTCGGCCATCCTTAACAATATAGTCTTGTTCCTTCTTGAACATGTGCAATGCTCGTAGAGCAGTCTCAAGATGATGAAGGATGTCCGTATTACTCGGTGCATATAGGTTGTCAATCGATAGAGAGAGTTCCACTTTGCGTATTCCCTCGTCAGTTATAGTAAGTCGTTTTGTTTCCTCATCAATTTCAAAGTCTTTATCTTGCTTAAATCTGTGTGCAAGCCCAGCGAACTTGTTGTAGCGGTTTGTGGATTGGGCTGTGGAACCGGAAATGATAAGCGGTGTACGTGCTTCGTCGATTAGAGTGTTATCGATTTCGTCTATGATTGCGTAATTGAGGGGTCCTTGCACTTTCTGTTCAATAGATAATACCATGTTGTCACGTAAATAGTCGAATCCAAACTGGTTGTTCGTTCCATAGATTATACTGGCCGCATAGGCAGCCTTCCGCTCCTCAGTCTTCATCTCTTGCTGAAGAAGCCCAACCGAGAATCCGAGAAACTCATAGATTGGTCCCATCCACTCTCGGTCACGGCGGGCGAGGTAGTCGTTTACTGTGATTACGTGTACCTTTCCCAGGAGAGCATTCAGGCAAGCTGGAAGCGTAGCAACAAGGGTTTTCCCCTCACCTGTTTGCATCTCTATAATCTCACGGTTGTCTAACGCAAGTGACCCCAAGATTTGCACGTCAAATGGTCTCATTCCCACTCTGCGCTCGGCAACCTCACGTACAACAGCGAATAGCTCGATTCTGATCTGCTCTTGTGATTCTCCTTGAGCAAGACGCTGACGGAACTCGGCGCTTTTTCCTGCCAATTCTGTATCAGTAAGCTCTTTTACTTCAGCTGATAGTCTATTTATCGCATCAAGGTCATGGCCCATGTGCTTTAACTGTTGGGCATTTGTGTGTCCAAACAGATAGTCTATGCTTCGCTTGATTGTGTCTATTGCCATTAGAGTATCACGGGTTTAGTATAGGAAGAGAGAAACATGCTTTCAACCTGAATTAGAGAGGGGATAGTCCGACAAGCCCTGCTTGAATCGCCTCTTTCTCTTGAGCAAGAAGATCGATTTCACTGCGTAGCTCATACTCTTCTGGATAGCTGGTGGCTCGAGCAAGCTTATCCTCGGCAGCGGTGAGTTTGGCCTCGACCAGTTTGCGGGCTCTCTCGTAGTTGTCGTACGCGCGTGCTGAGTTTCCTTGACCCCGGTACAGGTCACCGAGTGCAATGTAGGGAGGCTCAAAATTGGGGTGTGCTAGGGTAAGATCCTCCAGTATGCCAGCCGCAAGGTTGTATTGCCCATCGCGGATAGCAATGAGTCCTTGAAGATAGCGCGCTTGAAGGTTGGCGCTGGGTTTGGGATGACTGGCCACTAACAGCTCTACGTATTCTCGCGCTGATTCCACATCATTGAGGTTGATGGCCAGGTTGGCCAGGTTTAGGTAGGTGTTTTCCATGACGAAGCGGGTAAGGCATTTTTTCAGATTGGCCATTGCTTCCTCGTCATGGCCTTGCTTAAGGTTCACGATGGCTAGATAGTAATATACCTGGCGTGGACAAAAGTCCAGCGCGGCACTCCTAAGGAGGGTTTCCTTGCTCGTATAGACGTAGCCTTGCTCGAGCTGTCCTTTTCCTCTTCCAAAGAGTATGTTGGCAGAAACGTCGCGGATGGCAATTACGCCTGTCATCAGACAAAATGCGGTAGTAATCCCAACAAGCGCCCTTAGCGGCCACCGTTTAACACAGACAGCTACCCGTGCTCTTGCGCCATAGGCAGGCGAAGAAACAAGGGCCAAAGCAACTACAAGGACAAGGGAGGAGGCGGGAAGATGGGCGGGGAAACTAACCAGGGCATGTACCAGAAAAACGACTATCCCACAGGCAAGAAGTAGCATATCTAGACGATCTGACTCGTCTGGATTCCCTTGTAGTCTGATCCATAGGAAGAGCGGGATAACAACTAGCAGCGCTAACAGCGTGATTATCCCAAATGTGCCTAGCTCGGCTATGGTCTGCACATACTCGTTGTGGGCCTGTGCTGCTCGTTCAATGTAAAAGTCATAGGACTCTCCGCGCGGAGTGGAGAGGAACTGCGCTTTGTATGGAATGAAATTTAACTTGTAGTTTCCCAAACCTACACCGACGAGAGGATGATCCTTGAACATTTCCCAGCCGATCCACCAGTCCCAGGCTCGAATCTTGCCCGAGTTTTGCGACCAGAGCTTGCCGATCCATGAACTTCCGTCGCTTGATAGCCCGATAACTGAGTTGAGTGGGCCGGACGGTGCTTCAATCAGAAAGGTAAGGGCCAAGAATAACAATAGGGTGATGATCCAGGCACGATTTCGTTTGAGCGGTTCGATCGGTCGGAGAATAATCATTCCAATGGTGAATGTAACAAGGCCGATAATTAGCCCTACTGCTGTTCCTGTTTGCTGAATGAGCATTACCGTTCCGAAATTGAAGGATAAAAGGACTATCGCTAGAGCACGCAGGACGCGGGAATGCAAACGGACAATCAGAATCACTGATGGGAAAAGAAGATAGGCTAAGAATCCGCCAAGGTAATTACGGTTACCCATGGTTGAGATGACCTCTCCCAGGCCATGGCCACCGTAGGTGCCGCGCATCACTCCCAGGTACTGCAATAGACCGTAGAGGGAGGCGAAGAAGGCAGAGAGGAGCAGGGAGTAGAGGATCAGGGTGACATCCCTTTTCTCTCTTACCAGATTTGCTATCACGAGGTAGAACAGGAAGAAGAAGATAACTAGTATTAAGCTCTGGATCACCACCCGACCGTTGGTGGCGTGGAATAGAGAAGCCAGGGAAACGATTACAAGTCCTATTACAGGAAAGCTTACCCAAGGGAAGCGGATTTCCCATTTGTTTCTGAGAAGCGACCAACCTGCCCAAAGAACTATCAGTAGACCAATTCCAATGAGGGCAAAGATTGACTTGCCGTAACCGTATTCGGTGATGGCCCCGGGCCAGATGAAGAGCGGCATGGAGAAGACGAATAGGGCAATCAGGTAAACTAGAATTCTCTCACAACGGGGTTGGCCAAGTTTGTTTACTTTAGTTAATCGTTTTCTCGGGGCTTTCTTTGTCATATCGCCACATTATATCATAGGCCCCTAATCGTTGACCTTGGACTTTGGACCTTGGACTTTGGACCTTGGACCTTGGACTGGTTCTATCTTACTCATCACTGTTTTTTGGCTCACGACCCCGGCCTGGTTGCTCTAAGGAGATAACAAGTTGGGCAAGGTTTCCGAACTTTTCCCATCCACCGAGCGCAGGAATCAAGGAGAGGAGTCTTGGCCACAGATCTTGGCGAGAGAGGAGGGAACTTACCAGCATACTTGGATAATCAATATCTCCATATTCAGTGATTGCCTGTAGGATTGAAGGTTGGTTGATGATGGCCAGTGCGGCTTCGATCTCAGCATCTGAGAGACCACAGAAGGCGCGATGGGCAAGAAGACCAAAACGTAATTCCTTCCCAATCTTGTCTTGCCAACGGTGCTCGTATTCCTTGAGGGTTTCGTTTGTAGTCTTTTCTGCCAATGAGGCATAACCTGCGATCTCTCCTGCTATTTTGGCACATAACCCTCCTGTATAGATTCCACCCCCTGAGGTTGGTTTTACTTGACCTGCGGCATCACCTACGATAAGAGCGCCGTCGGTAGTTGTTTTGGCAGCGGTTCCGACGGGGATTATTCCACCGACATATGAAATCACCTGTCCGGGGAAGTGTTGACTAAGGAGGTTGTTAAGCAGAGTGTTTACGTCGGTGCCTTGAGTAGCTGCAAGACCTACGCGTAGCTGTTCCTGCTTTGCTGGAACTGCCCAGGCGAAGAATCCAGGAGCAATGTTTGTTCCAAAGAAGATCTCTACCATGTCTGAGGCACGCGCCTCTCGTACAATAGTTGCCTGTACTGCTGCAAGGAACCTTGGTGGCGATGGTAGGGAGAAGTGACTGGCGACCATGCTTCGTGGGCCGTCTGCGCCGATCACTACACGAGCCTTGGCTTCATGCTGTCTGTTCTGCTCACTGAGTTGGAGCTTTGCTTGGTCAGTGATAGCAGCACGGGTGTGATGCCTTACCTCTACACCTGCTTGTGCAGCAAGCTTGACTAGTTCACGATTAAGCGCGCTGCGGTCGAGAACGATTGCCTTCACTTTCTTGGAGAGGATCTCAGTCTGTTTCCCTGTTGGAGAATGGATAATTGCTCCGCGGATTTCTCTTAGGAGACCTGTTGATGAAGTCCCGAGCAAAGAAGGCGTCCGTGGGCTGACTAGCCCGGCACAACGAGCCGGCTCACAAGAGCCGTCACCTTGATCAACGAGTAGGGTACGCGCTCCTGTCGCAGCCGCATAGCGTGCAGCTACTGCCCCAATGGGTCCGCCACCTATTACCGCTACATCATAACTATTCACTGTCTGATTCCCTCTCGTTTTGGGGGTCTAGTCATGATCTCGTCTACCAAGGCTGATGGGGATACCTCCTTGCGGAGCAGCCGCCATACCCCGTCAGTAATTGGCATCTCTATCCCTCTTGATCTAGCCATGGAATGGACGATTTCGGTGGCGTACACGCCTTCTACAACCTTGTCCATCTTTGCAAGGATTTCGTCGAGAGGGATCCCCATCCCCAGTTGTTGGCCAACGAATCGGTTACGGCTATGCTTGCTCGTACATGTAGCAACTAGATCTCCCAAGCCAGATAGGCCGAAGAAGGTCTCTTGTCTAGCTCCAAACACACGGCCAAACCGAACCATTTCTGCCAGGCCACGCGAGATGAGTGCCCCGCGGCTATTGTCTCCGTAGCCGAGGCCATCGGAGACACCACCAGCTAGAGCGATTATGTTCTTTACTGTTGCACAAAGTTCCACCCCGCGAATGTCATCCGTCAAGTAAACGCGGAAGCGGGAACTAGAAAGGAAATGTTGGATTTCTTCTCCTAGGCTAAGATTGGCTCCAGCGAGGACAACTGCTGTGGGCATATCGCGGCCTACCTCTTCGGCATGGCTTGGGCCAGAGAGGGTAAATACAGCCTCTGCGTCGATCTTGCTTCTTATCAGCTCGGACATGGGTTTTTCCGTTGCGTGGTCGATTCCCTTAGCTAGATTGATGAATACTTTTTGCTCTTCTACAAGTGGGACAAGTTTGTCCAACAGATCGCCCATGGCAAATGAAGGAACAGCAAGTATGATTAGCTTAGCCGTGGATGCCTCGGAAAGAGAAGTGGTAATATTGAGGCCTTGCTTCGGAAGAAGGACCCCAGGGAGGTATTTTCTGTTTTCTCGCAACCTGTCAATTTCTTTGGCTTGAATCGGATTGCGGACCCATAAGGTTACCGTATGCCTGCTTGTAGCGAGAAGCCGGGCAAATGCTGTTCCCCATCCTCCCGCGCCTATTACAGAAGTCTTCATACTTAGCTCTTGCCGAGGGCAATTGGCATTCGCGCCCCGACATGTGAATTGATCCAGGTGATCGCAGCCTCGATTGGATCTTCTCCTTGATCTATGCTGATGTCTGGAGACAGTCCTACTTTATTGACTGCCTGCCCTAATGGGGTGAAATACTCTCCGGTGGTGAGTTTAAGGGCTGAACCGTCTGGCAATTTGAATACGCGCTGGATTAACCCTTTGCCAAAGGAACACTCCCCGATCAGAATGCCCATCTCATGGTCGCGAATAGCTGCCGCGGTTATTTCAGCTGCACTCGCAGTTCCACCGTTGATCAGTACCGCGAGCGGAAGGTTAGGGATCAGATTTCCCGTTGACCAGAATTGCTCCTTTCCAGCAACCCTTCCTCTTGTGGAGACTATTATTACGTTTTGATCTACAAATCGCTTGGAGACAGAAATTGCTTCTTTTAGCAATCCACCAGGGTTGTTTCGCAGATCGAGTATCATCCCATCTAAGTTCTCCAGATTGAATTCGCTAAGGGCGGTGTCAAGATTAATAGTGGCATCATTGTCAAAGCGCGAGATGCGGATGTAAGCAATCCTTCCTTCTCCCACAAGTTCACTTGTCACTGACTTGACTACGATTATCTTTCGCACGATCTCAATTTCTTCCTGTGTACCATCTTTGTGTTGTATGAGAAGAGAAACGCTTGTACCTGCCTCTCCACGGATTTTCCTGGCTGCGGTGCTGAGGGTAATACCTTCAGTAGGCTCACCGTCAATCTCCAGGATCTGGTCCCCTGCACACACTCCAGCCTGCTCGGCAGGTGTTCCAACAAGTGGTGTTATAACGGTAAGTGTTTCATCCTTGATTGTGATCTCGATTCCTACTCCGCTGAATTCTCCTTCTAGGCTTTGTTCCCAATGCTGGTAATCCTCAGGGTTGAGGAATTCGCTGTACGGATCATCAAGCTGTTCGACCATTCCCCTCATTGCACCGTACAGGGCTTCTTGATCGTTGATTTGCTCTGGGTTGTAGAAATAGTCCTGAATGTACTGATAGACCTCGAATAAGGGAGAGAAAAACCGGCTATCTATTGTCTGATTTCCATTGACACCAAGGGCAATGACCAGAATAATGATTGGTCCCAATACCACCAATGCTTTCTTCATAATTGATCGTTTAATCAACCACCTCACCTCTCTTGTGTATTTATTCTACTCTTCCTGTCTTAGGAAGGAAAGTGTGTGATCCTTCCCCACCAAGCGTCGATGAGTTACACTGTAAGAGAATAAGGAGGTTCATTTACTGTGTCGCGTATTGCGGTGTTGACAAGCGGTGGTGATAGTCCTGGGATGAATGCGGCAATTCGTGCTGCTGTCCGCTGCGGTTGTTCGCTTGGACTGGAGATGTTCGGAGTAACTCGAGGATTTGCTGGCCTGATCGAAGGAGATCTGTTATCACTTGACAATCGAGCGGTTGGTGGAGTGATTGAGCGCGGCGGAACATTCTTGCATACTGCTCGCTCGGCTGCCTTCCTCACAAAGAAGGGGCAGGAACATGCGCTTGATACCATTAGTAACTGGAGAATTGATGGAGTAATTGTTATTGGTGGAAATGGCTCCCTTCAAGGAGCGCGTTGGCTGCAGGAACAGGGTATTGCTACAGTAGGGATTCCTGCATCGATTGATAATGATATCTATGGAACAGCGATGGCGATCGGGGTGGACACAGTACTAAACACGGTGGTGGCATCACTCAACCGTATTCGTGATACCGCTGTCTCTCACGAGCGTGCTTTTGTCGTTGAAGTCATGGGGCGGAATTCCGGATACATCGCCCTGATGGGTGGGCTTGCCGGTGGTGCGGAGATTGTTCTTATCCCTGAGGTTTCCCTATCACTCGAAGACGTCACAGCATTGGTAGAGCAAGGAGTAGCTAAAGGGAAACATCACTCTATTATAGTTGTCTCTGAAGGATTTACCCCCCATAGAGAGCCTCAAGGTAAGAAGAAAGAAGAAGGATCGGCTGGCGTCTTGGTCAGTAGATACCTAAACGACACAGGTACAATAGAGACACGCTTGACTATCCTTGGTCACTTACAGCGAGGAGGCTCGCCCTCTGCGTTTGACCGCATCCTTGCCTGTCGTTTGAGTGAAGCCGCTGTTGATTTGCTTGCCGATGGAACTGCTGGAGTAATGACTGCGCTTGTTGATCAGGGAGTGCAGACAATTCCGTTTACAGAGCTAAGTAAGGACGGGCGAAACGTCAATCTTGAGATCTACCGCCTTGTGTATAAGCTAGCTAATTGAGGTAGTGGGCGATGAGTAACGGCCGAGACAAAAAAGCTTAGCCTCTCGCAGAGACGCAGAGATCGCAGAGGAAGGCAGAGAAGACCATGGTCCAAAGTCCAAGGTCGAAAGACGAAAAACGGTGAAGAGTAATGGGTAATGAGTCTGTTGAGTTCGTTGAGTTCGTTGAGTTGAAAACATAATCGGGAGTCGAGAAAAGGCGAGTCAAATAGTTGATTGGTTGATTAGTTGAATGGGGAAGGGCGAACTGATAACCGATAACTGAATCAGAACATAGAACCACCATTGTGCTGGATTCCGGCGCGTGCCCTGGACCCCCGATCCAGGGTTCGCCGGAATGACGATGTATTTCGTCATGCCGGACTTGATAAGCCTGCCCCGTGAAGTGAGTTTAGTAGTCATACTTCTATGGGGCCTGCCCCGTACTTGATACGGGGGCATCCAGAGAGAAAACAGGGACAGCAGAGGCAATTGCGTATTGCGAATTGCGTATTGCGAGTTGGTGCATCAACAATGAATAGAGAAGATCTAGAAAAGCGGACAAAGGAATTTGCGCTGGAGATTATCCGTCTTCTGTCCAATCTGCCAAAGACAAAAACACTTAACCGTAGAGGACACGGAGGGCGCAGAGGAAAACAGGAAACAGGATGAAAACAAAGGTGCCAAGTATCTTTCCTTAGCGAGCTATCGATCACAAATCAGGAGGTAACTCTACCAATCCAATGAATTTCACGAACCCTAAGAGCTTGATAGATTCTACAATCTTCAAGGCATACGATATCCGCGGCCTATATCCTTCCCAACTTGACGAAGATGCTGCCTTCCGTATAGGTTGGGCTTTTGCCAGAAGCGGGTACCTTCGATCCGGAAGACCGGTTGTCGTGGGTAGAGATATGCGTAATAGTTCAGCCCCGCTGTTCGCTGCACTGGCGAAAGGATTGAATACTGCAGGGGTTAGCGTTGTTGATATCGGCCTTTGTACCACTCCAATGCTCTATTTTGCTGTGAACGTTCTCCGTGCCGCTGGCGGGGCTATGATTACTGCTTCACATAATCCAGCAGGGTATAACGGGTTCAAGTTGGTACGTGACCAAGCCATCCCGATCAGTACTGCTACGGGGCTGGGCAAGATCTGCCACCTTGCGGAAGATGGTTCGATGAAGAAGGCTGCAGAGATTGGTTCAATTCGTTGTGAGAATTTGAAGCAGCGTTATTGTGATTTCTTTGGCCGGCGGTTCTCAGTAAGGATGGACACTCCTGTAGTTATTGATGCTGGGAATGGAATGGCTGGAGCGATCTTGCCAGAGGTGCTCAAAGGGCAGAATATCCTCCATGAGAATCTCTTCTTCGATCTTGATGGTAATTTTCCACACCATGAGGCAAATCCACTCAAAGAGGAGAATCTACAAGATGTAAAAAAGGTCATGGCAAATCTCCCTGGTTCGATCGGGGTTGCGTTTGATGGCGATGGCGATCGTGTTGGTTTCATTGATGAAACTGGCAAGTTGATTCCCGGAGATCTACTTACTGGGCTGATTGCTGAGCGTGTTTTGCGGGAAAAACGTTCAGGCACCATCCTTTATGACCTGCGCTCAAGTCGTGTTGTTCCCGAAATTATACGGGCTCAAGGGGGATGTCCAGTAAGAACACGAGTAGGACACTCCTTTATAAAGCAAATCATGCGTGATCAAGGAGGCTTGTTTGCCGGAGAGCTCTCTTGCCACTTTTACTTCTCAGATTTCTTTTGTTGTGAGAGTGGCATCTTCGCAATGTTGGAACTACTGCAAATTGTGGCAGATGCAGGAAAAACCTTGAAAGCCCTGGTTCAGCCATTGCGCAAGTATGCTCAATCAGGAGAGATAAACTTTCCTGTTGTTGATCAGCGGCTGGTCATGGATAAGGTGGAAAAACAGTTTGCAAACGGCAGGATAACTTATCTCGATGGCATTTCCGTTGATTATGAAGATTGGTGGTTCAACCTACGAGCTTCTAACACTGAGCCCTTGCTACGATTGAATCTGGAGGCTAAGACAGAAAAGTTGATGGAGGAAAAGCTGGCCGAAGTGAGCAAGCTGTTTGAGCCTTCCAAATGAAAAGGAAGAGGGTTTGTTGGGTTCGTAGAGTTCGTAGAGTTCATGGGGTTCATTGAGTTCATTGGGTTCATTGGGTTAGAGGAAGGGAATGGCAACTGTTGAGAGATTTGAAGATCTAGAGGTGTGGCAGCAGGCACGAGACGTAGTAAATGCTATTTATCAGGCTTCTTCACTTGGGACCTTCTCCAGAGACTATGCTCTACGTGATCAGATCCGCCGAGCGGTGGTCTCAATACACAGCCATATAGCTGAAGGCTTTTCGAGACACTCGAACAAAGAGTTCACCCAATTTCTATTTATCTCCAAAGGCTCGGTAGCCGAGGTTCAAAGTCAGCTTTATACTGCTATTGACCAAGACTACATATCACAGGAAACTTTCGATACTATTTATGAAACGCTGCAGGTAGTAGCCAAACAGCTATCTCGTTTTATCACTTACCTAAAAGGGAGTGGTTAGCTCAACGAACCCAATGAACTCTACGAACCCAATGAACTCTATAACTCTTAATCTTTGTAAGAGCTGACAGGAGGACAAGCATGAACTTTGCAGTAATCATGGCGGGTGGTCAAGGCGAGCGACTGTGGCCATTAAGTACACGGAAGCGCCCGAAGCAGTTCTTGAACCTCCTTGGAGAGAGGACTATGCTGCAGGAAACGGTTGAGCGCATCGCTCCTCTTATTCCAATTAAGAATACCATTGTTGTTGTTGCACAGCAGTATGCACCACTGGTCTTGCAACAGCTTCCTTCCTTGCCCGCGAAGAATATTATCGTTGAGCCTATGGCACGGGGGACTGCTCCTTGCGTTGGAGTTGCTGCGCTGTGGCTTTCCCGCCTTGATCCCAAAGGGACGATGGTCGTTCTTCCGGCGGATCACGTGATAACCAACAATGTACGTTTCCTGGAATGTCTCAGACAGGCGATCGGAGTTGCTAGTACAAGGGATTGCCTGATTACCTTGGGCATCGCGCCGGATCATCCTGCAACTGGTTATGGGTATATCAAGGCTGTGAAAAAGCCATCTGCTTCGAATTGTGTAATGAAAGTAGAGGAATTCACTGAAAAGCCTGATCAAGAAACAGCTACTCGTTTTCTTCATCAGGGCGATTACTTCTGGAACAGTGGGATGTTTGTTTGGAGGGTTGATATGATCCTGCATGAGATCAAGCTCCATATGCCCAAGCTGTATAAAGGATTACAGGTGATAAGGGGACATCTTGGAACAGTTGATGAACAAGCTGTGCTCAACCAGGTTTACCGTGAGCAGAGAGCCATGTCTATTGATTACGGAGTAATGGAAAAAAGCAAGCGGGTGCAGATGATTCCTACGGGAAACATAGGTTGGAGCGATGTGGGGGATTGGGCAGCCTTGGAAAGAGTCCTGAGCAGGGATGAATGCGGAAATAGTATTCGGGCTTCTCACCTTGGAATCGATACACAGGATAGTATTATTGTGTCTGAAGAAGGGAAATTGATTGCCACGCTAGGAGTTTCTAATCTCGTTATTGTGGACACGGGTAAGGCATTGCTGGTAATGGACAAGAGCCGCTCTCAGGAAGTAAGAAGGATTGTGCAGATGCAGAAAAAGGAAGATCGATGCGGGCAGTAATCCTCTGTGCTGGCGAGGGAACCAGAATGCGTCCGTTAACCTACTCTAAGGCAAAGCACCTGATTCCAATTGCTAACAAGCCGGTGATAGACCTCATACTTCAAGCGATCAAAGATGCCGGCATTCGCGAGATTGGTATCGTGGTGAGCCCAGGCACTAAGGCCAGTTTCAAAAGCTATCTGCAGGATGGATCGCGCTATGACCTTGACCTGAGTTACATCGTGCAGCAGAAACCAAAAGGGCTGGCTCATGCTGTTCAATGTGCTCAAGGATTCGTTGGTTCCGAGTCGTTCTTACTCTACTTGGGGGATAATCTCTTGGAAAATGGGGTAAGAGGGTTAGTAAAGCAGTTCCGTCAAGGGGACAGCCATGCGGTTATTTCCCTTGTCGAGGTCGATAATCCACGCAGTTTTGGAGTAGCGTGGCTCAAGAACGGTGAGATTAAGAAGGTTGTGGAAAAACCTGATGATCCCTCGACCAACCTGGCAGTCATCGGTACATATGTGTTTGATTATCATATTTTCGCTGCTATTGAGAAGATTAGTCCATCAAAGCGCGGGGAGCTCGAGATTACAGATGCCATCCAGCAGTTAATTGATGACGGGTACCGTGTTGTTCCTCATAGGGTTACCGGGTGGTGGAAGGATGTAGGAACTCCTATGGATATGATTGATGCAAACCAGCTTCTGTTGGATGCAATGATTCCGGAAACCCGTATGAAGAGCGGGATTAGCTTAGAGGTCAAGGGAAAGATAGCACAGAATGAGAACGCCCGAGTAAGGGATTCGAAGCTAATTGGTCCAGTGATAATGGGGGAAAATGTGGTGATCGAAGGTTCTGTTATAGGTCCTTATGTTTCAATTGGTGATGGTGTCATCATTAAGAATAGCAAGATAGAGAACAGCATCATTTTGGAACAAGCCGTAATAACAGACGCGAAAAGTATAGACCGTTCTCTGATTGGGAGGTATGCAGAATTGAGAGTCATGGGCGATTCTTCTAGCCGGTTTCTACTCGGCGACCACTCTCAAGTTCTCAAAGGTTCTTCTGAATGTTGGTAGATTGCAACAAGGTTTCGGGAAGGAGGTGTTGCGATGAATGATACTCAACTAGCTGAGCTGAACAGAGCTGTTTCTGTACTGCGGAACAAGCTTCCGGCACTTCCAACAATTGCTATTGTACTTGGCTCAGGTCTTTCTAAGGCATTTGGCGTACCTGGGCGAGGAGTACATATCCCATGTAGTGAGATTCCTGGATTTCCTCTTTCGACTGTAACTGGGCATGCTGGCGATTTATGGGTGGGGGAAATTGAGGGGAAGGTTGTTCTCGTTCAGCGGGGCCGTGCGCACCATTATGAAGGTTATCCTCTGGATAAGGTTGTCTTTGCCACTCGTTTGTTTGCGCTTATGGGAATAAAGACACTCGTTGTCACCAATGCCTCGGGTGCCGTTAACACCGAGTTTGCCGCAGGAGACTTAGTACTGATTACTGACCATATTAACATGTTGGGGAGGAATCCATTACGTGGCAAGAACTGTGAGCAACTTGGTCCTCGTTTTCCTGATATGTCTGCTGCGTATAGTCCTCGCCTGTGTGTATTGGCAAGAGAAGCGGCAAGAGCAGAAGGAATTGAACTCAAAGAAGGGGTGTATCTGGCAACACTTGGGCCTTCCTATGAGACTCCAGCAGAGGTCCGGGCCTTTCGCGCACTGGGAGCGGACCTTGTGGGGATGTCCACCGTTCCTGAGGTGATTGTCGCTTGCCACGCGGGCATAGAGGTGCTGGGTCTCTCCTGTGCAACCAATCTTGCTGCAGGAGTAGATCCAGGGGCCCGTCTTTCTCACGAAGAAGTGATGGAGACAACTTGTCGAGTAGGAGAACAGGTACGTCAACTTTTGCTTGCTGTTGTTAGGCGTTTGTGAACAGAGGAAAATACTAACCGGATATGACTTGCACGGTCTGAGGGGGCCTGTATAATTTTGTTGCCAAATAGGAAGGGGATTCTTTCACTTTCTGATACTGGCGAATAGTTCTTAAAGACTTTAGGAGGTCTTAAGCATGGTCAATGGCCCAATGTTCAACCCATTTGAGGTTTCACAACGACAACTGGACAAGTCAGCAAAGAAGCTTGATCTTGACCCAGACGTACATGCTCTTCTACGGGAGCCAATGCGAACGCTCGAGGTTCATTTTCCTGTTCGTATGGATGACGGAAAGGCAAAACTGTTCACTGGGTTCCGCGTGCAGTACAATGATGCTCGTGGTCCAACAAAGGGTGGACTTCGCTTTCATCCCGAGGAGACAGTTGATACAGTTAAGGCGCTTGCCGCATGGATGACATGGAAGTGTGCCGTTGTTGATATTCCATACGGTGGGTCGAAGGGTGGGGTTATCTGCAATCCCAAGGAGCTTTCCGCCTGGGAGCTGGAACGTGTGGCGCGTGGTTATGTCCGTGCTGTTGGCCGTTTTATTGGTC